>Ga0308156_1000185_pt1 | contig 190381 bp, 123 predicted proteins | sample PhyAR2_FD_201041 | JGI IMG/M metagenome (GOLD analysis project Ga0308156, IMG submission 201041) | Phyllosphere microbial communities from UC Gill Tract Community Farm, Albany, California, United States - DLSL A.R2 | ecosystem: Host-associated > Plants > Phyllosphere > Unclassified | place...
TATACACTGATTACTGCTGCGGCAGCTGAAAGTCAGGCTACACATGCGAAAGTTTCGGCAGAAGAGAAAACTGGTTTCGAAGACTACGAGGAGCCAGCGACATATCAGGTAAATATCGGCGATACGCTACGCTATCGTAATGGCTATTATGTCATTGAAGGCCTAAATAAAGAAGCTCACCTAGAGAAAATTCCAAAGGGTCCCAATGATGTCATGGTTGGATTGAAAATAAAAGTATTTTCCGCCGATAACAAACAATATGAGGTACAACCTATCTACCTCATTAAAGATGGCGGGGTTTATGACTTCAATAAAGATGTCAATGAACAAGGACTTAAATTCAGATTTACGGGTATTAAGCCCGACAAAGATAAACTGGAAATTATGGTTTATCAAAAACCCCTTCCAGAAAAAAAATGGGTCGTATTTAAAGCCATTAAATTCCCCTATATAAACTTTTTCTGGTGTGGCACAATTGTCATGACAATTGGCTTTATCATGTCCATTGTGAGAAGAAATAAAGAGGAAAAACGAAAAGCATTGAAATAATGAACATTGTGATCTTAGGAAGCGGAAATGCAGCCACACACTTCGCACGACAGTTTCAAAAAATAGGACAGCATATCGTTCAGATCTATAGTAAAACAAAGGCCAATGCAGACGCATTGGCCTTTGATCTTCATTGCGCGGCAATTGACCAGCTGTCTGAACTTGACTTAAATGCCAACCTTTACCTCATTGCGGTTGCGGATAATGCTATCATACCGGTAGTAGAAGCGCTACCTGAAAATTTAAAAGGAATTGTTATCCACTGTTCAGGCGCAACAGATCTGGCCGTACTCAATAGATTTGAGAACGCCGGTGTCATCTATCCACCACAGTCTTTATCTAAAGATAAAGCAGTCGATTTTTCCACCGTTCCGCTTTGTGTTGAAGGTAATACGGATGACAATAGCGCAATGATACTCCAGCTCGCACGCAACTTAAGCCCGCACAGCTTATATTGTACTTCACACCAGCGTTTAGCTATTCATCTTGCTTCGGTCATGGTCAATAATTTTTCGAACATCCTCTATCAGATGGCGTATGAGCTCCTCAACGAAAATAACTTATCCTTTGATCTGATCAAGCCAATCATCCGGGAGACGGCAGAAAAAGCTCAAAATCATATTCCGATAACAGTTCAGACAGGACCAGCCATCCGGCAAGACAGCACAACAATGCAAAAACATTTGCAATTTATTAGCAATAAACCAGATTTACAGCAAATCTATCAACTTTTATCGCAGGAGATTACTAAAAGAAAATAGTTTGTTAGAAACGGTTATAAACTTATCAAAACTTACTCCAAACGGGTGAATATAGCTATTTACTTAGGGAACTTTAGTACATTTGCTTCGTCCAAAAGCGCGTTTTGGAATGCTAATTGAGTACTATAATAATCAGTTGGGCTAAAATTAAAAATAGCGAATCAAAAATAAATAATCGTATTTTCTATGGAAGTTAGAAAACTCATTCTTTCAATAATGATAGTGATTAATTTGATCATCTTATCATTTGGATTTATATTTACATCAAGCTGGTTTTGGCTGCTCATCATACCATTTCCGCTGCTATTGATAGCACTATATCATAGTTTCCAAACCAAACATGCCATCTTGCGCAATTATCCTTTGGTTGGATATTTCCGTTATGTTTTTGAATCTATTCGTCCTGAATTGAGACAGTATTTTTGGGAATCAGACATGGATGGACGTCCATTTAACAGAAGACAGCGTTCGATCGTATACCAGCGTGCAAAAAACCAACGCGAAACTGTCGCATTTGGTATGCAGACTGATCCGCAGGCTGTCGGGAACGAATGGGCAGCGCACTCTGTTTTCCCTTGTCATATCGAGAACCACGACCTCCGCACTACGGTTGGAAACTCGGCTTGTAAAAAGCCTTATAGTTTAAGTGTGTTCAACATTTCAGCAATGAGTTACGGTGCTTTAAGCAAAACCGCGATAACGGCCTTAAACAAAGGCGCTGCACTTCAAAATTTTGCTCACAACACCGGTGAAGGGGGGATCAGTGACTATCATAATAATGGCGGTGATTTAATTTGGCAGGTTGGTACAGGTTATTTTGGGTGCCGTAATAAAGAAGGAAAATTTGATGCCGAACTTTTCAAGGAGAAATCAAACCGTGAAAACGTGAAGATGATTGAGTTGAAACTTTCACAAGGTGCTAAACCAGGTCATGGAGGTATCCTTCCAGCTGCAAAAAATACACCTGAGGTTGCTGCCATTCGTCACGTTATTCCCGGAACAGACGTCATGTCACCTCCAGCGCATAGTGCATTCGCTTCGCCAACAGAAATGATGCACTTCATACAGCATATGCGTGAATTGTCTGGTGGAAAACCTATCGGTTTTAAGATCTGTATCGGAGATAAACATGAGTTTATGGATATCTGTCATGCGATGCAAAATACACAGATTTTTCCAGATTTTATCTCTGTAGATGGATCGGAAGGTGGTACCGGAGCAGCGCCACTTGAGTTTACGGACAATTTAGGTATGCCGCTCTATGATGCACTGGCGTTTGTCACAAAAACCTTAATTTCCTTTGGTCTAAAAAAACATATCAAAGTGATCGTATCCAGCCGTATCGTCACTGGGTTCGACATTCTAAAAGTTATCGCCCTAGGAGCAGATGCATGTTATAGCGCGCGCGGTATGATGTTCGCTTTGGGTTGCATCCAGGCACTGAAATGTAATGAAGACGTTTGCCCAGTTGGCGTGGCGACACAACAACCACATCTCTACAAAGGACTAGACGTGAACGATAAATATGTGCGTGTCGCTCAGTTCCATCGTAACACCTTACGTGCTACTGTCGAAATTATGGAAGCTTGCGGATTCAAAACACTGTCTGATGTATCGGCAGATAAATTTTATCGTAAAGTGGATGCGATACGGACACTAAGCTTTCAGGAAATTTATTTCGGAAATGAAGGTAAATTGGTCAACAGCCGCACAGATTTCGAAAGTAAGCTGTTCGAAGATTAAGCGATATTGTTTAAATAAAACAGAAAGTCTCCTATGTAAAATCAGCATAGGGGACTTTTTTATGGCTTGCTTATTCAGGAGCCGAACATAAAAACTATTCTAGATTAAAGAGTACACGATGTAAAATCATATTTGAGACAGCAATCTGATCATCGTTCAACCCCTCTAAGGCCTGTTCAATTGTATTTCTAGCTTGCTTCATGCCCTCATCCTTCATCTTTCTTCCCGTTTTTGTCAAATAGATCAGATTAGAACGTCTATCGTTTTTATCATTCACGCGAATAACCAGATTGACCCGTTCCAAATTATTTATTAGCCGAGTCACGCTCGGCTTGTCTCGAAATGTACGAATAGCTAACTCTTGCTGGGTAAGCCCTTCCTCTACCCAAAGGTTATACATGATACTCCATTGTTCAGAAGTAATGCTTAAACCGGCCTCCCGGAGATTACGCTGTAACCTTCGCATAACTGCAATGGAATATTTACCCGTTAGGAAATTATAAAAATACTCTTGTGATACTAAATCTTGGTGCAACATATAATAATGGTTATGGTTGTTTACGCAACTTATTATAGCAATAAAATGCTGTCTTTCATATGATGTAAAAAAAAGCTAAACGTATTGTGGCTAATAGTTAGCCTAAATTACGCTTTAGTATAGCTTCTTCAAACAAAATTTATCAACATGTCATCAGTAGATGTTGATAAATCATCAAAATTTGATTTATGCCAGATTGAATTTAGCAAATAAAAAGTATACGACCAAAATTATTGCTTGCAATTATACCTAATTAAAAGGGAGTTAGCTGATAGTAAACGAATCAGAGTCTTTCAAGAAAGGGAATTTCTCACGAGCTTCCAGTAAATCATTCGGATTTAAGGTAAATGTATATAAGTCTTCATCTTCCGGTTTGTAATACACTACATCCCCTAAAGGAGATATACACATCGAACCGCCAGAATAATAAACATCATTACCGTCATGCCCAACGCGGTTTACACCAACAACATAGGCTTGATTTTCTATCGCACGTGCTGGAATAAGGGCTCTCCAATGCGCAGATCGCTTGTCAGGCCAGCTGGCCGTATATACTAAAATATCATATGCACCATTTTGATTTTTAGACCAAACAGGGAATCTAAGATCATAACAGATCATTGGACAAATTTTCCAGCCTTTGATATCTACTAAAATGCGTTCATTGCCCGGTTCGAAGTATTCATTTTCTTTCGATAATCCAAAGAGATGGCGTTTGTCATATTTTACATATTTGCCATCCGGAAACATCCACACAAAACGATTATAATATTTCCCACCATCTTCAATGATTAAAGAACCTGCGACAACACAATTAAGCGAACTAGCCATCTCAAATAGCCATCTTGTGGTAGGTCCGTTTGCGGGTTCGGCGCATTTCTTAACATTATTTGTGAAGCCTGTATTAAACATCTCAGGAAGAATAATAACATCCGTTTTTTCGCGCAATGCGGAAAGCCTCAACGCGAGATTATTTAGATTCTTCTCTATATTTTCCCAGAATAGGTATGCTTGAAATACGGTGATCTTTAAAGGCTCCATGAACGTAATCTAAAAATTTACTTAATTATTTTATAATAAAATAACCATTTAACGGCAAGATACAAATTTTAAAAGAATTAATACTTATTGCTGCCGCACCAAAAGGTTATTTGCTAAAACTAATAACGGTTCCTTGCGATGATTTGGTACATTTAAAGCTTCCATTTTTTCAAAAGCCCGCTGTGTATAGCTATCCTTAAGTTTATCCGCAGCTGCTTTAATTTCATATTTCCCATACAACGCAAGCATATCCTTTATTTTTGATGCAGTATCCTCAGCAGGAGCTTCCAACAAATTCTTCAAAACGGGTTTATCTTCGTGCGAAATCACGGCCATCAGCTTCACCAATAAAAACGTCTTTTTATTGATCAGAATATCACCACCAACGATCTTTCCAAAGGTTTCCGGATCGCCGTAAGCATCCAAAATATCATCTTGTAACTGGAATGCTAAACCCACATTCTCACCAAAATCGTAAATCAGTTGCTGTTGCTGTCCATCTGCTCCTGACAGAATAGCACCTAATTGCAATGCTCCACCCAATAACACGGAAGTTTTCAGGCGGATCATCTCCAAATATTCAGCCATCGATAGCGAACTCCGACTTTCATAATCCATATCCAATTGTTGGCCCTCACATACTTCCATGGCAACTTTACTTAAAATTTTCAACGTTGCAGGTAGATAAACGGGATTACATTTTGAGATTTCCTCATAGGCTTTAACCAACAATCCATCTCCAGATAATATGGCAATATTGGCATCCCATTTCTCGTGAACTGTCGTTTTACCTCTTCTTAAGGGAGCCTTATCCATTAGGTCATCGTGGATTAGCGAAAAGTTGTGAAAAAACTCCACTGCTTTGGCGGCAGGTATAATATCGGCCATGTCCCGCATACCGAATAATTCGGCCGCCATCAAGGTCAGTACAGGTCGAACCCGCTTTCCGCCCAAAGTCAAAATATACCGTATTGGATCATATAAATTGGATGGTGTCTCAGGAAATTTACTTGTCTCTATCGCCTCCATCACGAGTTGTTGTAAATGTTGCATATATCTTTACGATCGAATCTTGCGAATATAGCAATAATCGGATAGAAATGGCAATTTTGTCCCTTTAAAGGAAGTCGCCCCAAAATTGTACATTTGTACAAGTATTTTATTATGCGCATACTGATTATCCATACATTTTACCAAGATCCTGGTGGTGAAGACACTGTGTTTCAGCAGGAAGCTTCCCTCCTTGCTCAGGATCATGAAGTCCTCACGGTCACTTTCCAGAATAAAAAGGGATGGAGGGGAGCCCTACAGACAGTGGAATCCTTTTGGAATATTTTCGCTGCGCAACGTGTCAAGGAAAAAATAAATACCTTTAAACCAGATATCGTTCACATACATAATACACATTATGCAGCTGGTCCAGTTATCGTGCGTACCATCGCCAAACTCGGAATCCCACAGGTCATGACGCTCCATAACTTCCGGCTGTTATGCCCATCGGCCACGCTGTATCACCACAATCACCTTTTTTTGGACTCAATCCATGAGAACTTCCCTTGGACTGCTGTGCGACAAAAAGCATTCAATAACTCTACGGTAAAAACATTTATCCTAGCTTTGAATTATTGGGTTCACCGTAAAATTGGGACTTGGAAAAAAGTAAATCGCTACATCAATTTAAGCTCCTTTGCAAAAGAAATATTTGTTAAATCTACGCTGAACCTTTCACCTCACTTATTCGTTGTTAAACCAAACTTTGTCTTCCCTACTACAATAGTGCCCAACGTTACCCCTCCCTACTTCATCTACGTCGGTCGTCTTTCAGAAGAAAAGGGCATATTAAATCTGATAGATGCTTTTATCGGGACAGATTTTAAACTACAGATCATTGGCGGGGGACCGCTCGAAGCGGTAGTAGACCGACGCATCAAGGGTCAACCTAATATTTCCTACCTTGGCTTTAAAAAGAGGGATGAAATCTTGCCCTTGGTAGCAAATGCACAAGCATTGCTCGTTCCTTCCATTTGTTTCGAGGGCATGCCAATTACAATTCTTGAAGCTTACTCTGTAGGCACAGCCGTACTCTGCTCCAATATTGGGCCGCTTCCCGAATTGATTGCTCCCGGCAAAACAGGGCTGACCTTCGATCCTCACAATAAAAATGACATCATCCGCTCTTTGACCGCATGGAGTACAAAAATGAAAGATGAAAAAGATGAGATAATAAAGACCTGCAGTATTTACTATTTTAGTAATTTTACACCTGAAATAAATAAAGGAAAATTATTGGCGATCTATCAGGACGCTATTCACGATAAAAAACGGAATAAATGAGTATCATCGTATTAGATAAACTAGGTTTAGCGCCGCAGATACAGACTGTACTGGAATCGATTTATGATCCTGAACTCAAACCTGCAAATATTGTAGATTTGGGACTTGTATATGAAATCATTACGAAGGAAGAAGGTATTGCAAAGATTGTGATGACACTCACTGCTCCAGGCTGTCCGGTGGCAGGCGAAATCATGAATGAAGTTCAGGAAAAAGTTGCTGCCATCGAAGGCATCAAAGAAGCATTGGTAGAATTGACATTTGATCCGCCTTGGACCAAAGACATGATGTCGGAAGAAGCAAAACTAGAATTAGGATTTTTGTAACTCTAAAGCTTCTGATTATTTTCCAGATCGCTCAGCTTCTTTAAGGGCTTAGCACTATTGGGATCCGCTCCAAAAAGTGTTTTCCACAGCTTTCGCGACTCTTTAGTTAATAGGGGCGATACAATTGAAAGAATAAGGACATAAACAACCACGAAGGATTGGATCACTGGTAATAAAGCCCCCGCTTTACCAATATTTGCCATGATAATAGAAAACTCGCCCCGCGCAGATAAGGTAAAGCCGATATCAAAAGAAGTTTTAGGCTTCATGCCCGAAAATTTAGCCGCAAAATATCCCGAAGCAAGATTACCCATCATGGTTACCAACGCTGCGATCGAAGCCCAAAAAACGGCACCTCCTAACGACATAATATCAATGGATAATCCGAAACTAAAGAAAAACATGGCCCCAAAAAAATCTTTATAGGGCAGTACCATGGATTCAATTTTTTTAATGTATTGAGAATCTGCAAGCACCAATCCAGCCATCAATGCACCAATAGCCTCTGCAACGTGTATCGTTTCGGAAAATCCCGCTACAATAAAAAGCAGCGCAAAGATGATCAATATAAATAATTCAGAGGTTTTCTCCTTCAATAAACGATCAATTGCAGGCACCAGTTTTCTGCCTAAAATCAAAAATGCCAATATAAAACCCAAGGCCAGTAAAGAAGTTCCAGCCACCGTCCAAAAAAAGCTGCTCCCCGTAAGAATCAAACCTGAAAGAAAGGAGATATGCATCGCTATAAACAAATCATCGAACATAATCATGCCCATGATGACCTCTGTCTCGGGGTTGGCAGTACGTTTGAGATCAGTCAGAACTTTTGCAACAATAGCTGTCGAGGAACTCGTCATAATACCGCACAGCACCATCATTTCCTTAAATGGCATGTCCATCAACCAACCGATCAATAGTCCTGAAGTAAAGTTCAATAAAACATAAATGGTTCCCCCTGTCACAATGGCTTTACCAGACTTAATAAGCCGATTGACTGAAAACTCAAGACCAAGATAGAACAGTAGGAATAAAACCCCCAAACGGCCCATGAAATCGATAAAGGGCTTGCTTTCTGTAAATGTTAAATCCACCATGCCAACCTGTGGGGCGTGCTGTCCCAAAACCATTCCTATAATGATGAAAAAAGGAATAACAGAAAACTTAAGCTTATTGGCAATTAGGCCAACAATGGCAACAAGTCCTACAGCGATTCCAATTTCCAGAATTAAGGTATGTGATAGCATAAATTACAGTAAAATTTCCTTTAAAAGTTTAATATTATTCTTTTTCCCCGCGATAACCAGTGTCGTACCTGGGCTAATCAAATAAGATGGTCCTGGATTAATAACCGTATCATCATCCCGTATACCAGCAATAATCGATGCACCAGTGCGCTGACGAACTTCCAACTCCCCGATTGTCTTTCCTGCACCTTCATTTTTGCCCTCTACTTTATACCATTCAATGCGCAAATCGTCCAGAGCAACTTCAATCGTCTCCAAAGCCTTCGGCTTGTAAGATAATCCACCGATGATTCCCGCAATCTGACGGGACTCATCGTCATTAAGTGTCATCACGCAACGTGACTCATGCTCCTCGTCATCATAACGATAAAGTTCCCGTCTGCCATCGTCATGGATAACAACAACCATGTTATCTCCCGCATCGGTTTCAATTTGAAATTTTTTACCAATTCCAATCAGATCGGACTCTCTTACAATAGACATAATCTTCTTTTTAAAATATATACCAATAATAAAAAAACCTTCATAATTTTTTATAAACGAACTTTATGAAAGCAAACTGAAGATGCTTTCCAGCCAATAAAACAAAGACTTACAGAAAAAACAGCATCCTTACTTAGCTACTAAAACACAAATCTACCCAAAAAATAAATCTTAAACGAATCATTCAATATCTAACAGGATGTCTTCACAAGGCGCAAATTACCCTAAAGTAGCAAAAAAGAACACAGGAAACAAACATTCTTACCTATGGCACGGTATCCGTGAACCCAATAGACCCGCCTTTTTTATTCCCGCAAGGCAGCATCAATCAGCCTATAAGTACCATCTTCCCGGAGCTGACTGTGCCCGATCGTGATATTTTTTGAATGGTAAAATAAAAAGACCCAGCCTGCCGGGGCACCCTCTGCCCAGTACGCCTGACGTAACGCTTTAGAGCGCCGGCCGTCAAAATCATATTTTGCCACATAGTTATGGAAAATCTCTTCGGGCTCAGGCAATACATCTCCGCCAAAGAAATAATGCTGGTCATCCGTTTGAATATGAAATGCCTGGTGATGTGCGGTATGTCCACCATTAAGCGCATAGCTGATTTCATCATTTATTTTCCCCTCACCTTCCACCAGTACCAAATTTCCGCTGCGTTGAATCACATCAAAAATCTCGGTCCGGTATGAACTGGAAATTCCCGAGTAGGCATCTTCCCATTCACCTCGTTGCACAATGTATTCGGCCTCCGGAAATGCAATCCGACCTGTTCCACTTTCAAATGTCACCATGCCACCGGCATGATCTTTATGCAAATGGGACATCAATACATATTTTACATCATCAGGCCGGTATCCTAATTTATGTAAGTTATCATACAGCTGTAACCGCCCATTTTTATCCGTATAACCAAGCCCAGTATCACAGAGTACGAGGCCTGCATCGGTTTGGATCAAGAAAGGATGAACATCAATAAACATAGCGCCCGGACGGTCCAGAGGGTCATCTAGTGACGGATCAAAGGGAACAAATTTTCTGCTTTTATCTACCGAAAAAGAACCTTCGTATAAAGAATAAGCCTGTACCATATTTAAAACATTGGGAATATGCACGTTAAGCAACAGCGAATCAATACCCGGTTTAGGAATTAGGTAAGTCCAGCCTTAAAACGTATATTTACACTTAAAATATTGTGCAAAGATATGCAAAAAAGATGGGTACTAAAATCTAAAACTGATGTCAAAATAACCAATAAACTGCGCGAGGAATTAAACATAAACCCTGTATTGGCAGAGTTGCTCGCGAGCAGAGGGATTGAGACTTTTGACGAATCTAAACAGTTTTTTAGACCTCAATTATCGGATTTGCACGATCCATTTTTGATGCGTGACATGGAAAAAGCCATTACACGTATTATTCAGGCTATTGGTAATAAAGAAAAAATTCTGATCTATGGTGACTATGACGTGGATGGTACAACCGCTGTAGCCGTTGTTTATAGTTTTTTCAGGGAATTCCATAGCCAGCTGGAGTTTTACATTCCAGACCGCTATGCCGAAGGCTATGGCATCTCGACGCAAGGAATCGACTACGCCGCAGCAAACGGTTTCAGCTTAATTATCGCATTAGACTGCGGTATCAAGGCAATCGATAAAATAGACTACGCAAACAGCAAGGGGATTGATTTCATTATCGGAGACCATCACCTTCCGGGGGAAGAGCTTCCTCAAGCTTATGCTGTATTAGATCCCAAGCGTGTAGACTGTGAATATCCCTATAAAGAACTTTCAGGTTGTGGAATCGGCTTTAAGATTATTCAGGCTTTTATATTGACAAACGGCATGGATATCAATGCCTGCTATCAGTTTTTGGATCTCGTCGCTGTAAGTATCGCTTCGGACATTGTTCCTATTACCGGTGAAAACAGGATACTCACCCACTTTGGCCTCATTAAACTTAATACGAATCCCTGTGTTGGATTGAAGGCGCTGATTGACTTATCGAATAACCGAACGAAGATTTTTACCGTTAATGACATCGTGTTCCAGATTGGCCCCCGAATAAATGCCGCGGGCAGAATAGATCATGCCAAGGACGCCGTCAAACTTTTGATTTCCAAATCACTGCAAGAAGCAAAAGACTTCAGTTCGAGCATTGATGATCAAAACAATGTGCGGAAAGACTTCGATCTCAGAATCACAGAAGAAGCGTTGGCTCTCATTGAAGATAACGCTCTACTTAAAAGCCGCAAATCCACCGTACTGTATAAAGCCGACTGGCACAAAGGCGTCATTGGGATTGTCGCTTCCCGTCTGACCGAAAAATATTACCGACCGACAATTATATTGACCGAAACAAATGGTCATATCGCCGGTTCCTGCCGTTCGGTATTGGGTTTTGATTTATATGAAGCGTTAAGCGAATGCGCCGATCTATTGGAACAATTCGGCGGACATAAATATGCTGCCGGACTAACCATGTCCTTAGATAATGTCACCCTCTTCCAAGATCGTTTTGAAGAAGTGGTATCACGACGTATCAGTCCAGAAATGCTGACGCAAGAAATTTTGATCGATGCCAAGTTAGCACTGAAAGATATCGACGCTAAGTTTTTCCGTATTCTCCAGCAATTTGAACCATTCGGTCCCCAAAATGAATCCCCTATTTTCCTCAGTAAAAAGGTAAATGCAGTAGGACAAGCCTTTATAGTAGGTACCAATCATCTTAAGATGACCGTTGTGCAAGAAGACTCTCCGGCATTTGACTGCATTGGTTTTGGATTGGCAGAACATATCACGCATATCAATTCTGGACAAAGTTTCGACATCTGCTACAGCATCGAAGAGAATGTGTGGCGCAACAAAAAGAACTTACAGCTAAACATCAAAGGGATTAAGTATTAGTATTGCAAGAGTAAGAAGATATTAAATATATTTACACAACAATAGATATTCCACGAAGATGATTTTAAAGGCAGAGCATCTTATCAAAAAGTATAAACAGCGCACCGTTGTCAACGATGTTTCTTTCTTTGTAGAGCAGGGAGAGATCGTCGGGTTATTGGGCCCGAACGGAGCTGGAAAAACGACCTCTTTCTATATGATCGTTGGTCTTATTAAGCCCAATGAAGGTAAAGTATTTCTCGACGATCAGGAAATTACGCAAGATGCGATGTACCAACGCGCTCAACGTGGGATAGGTTATCTCGCTCAGGAAGCATCGGTCTTCCGGAAGCTTTCTGTGGAAAACAACATCCTGGCTGTATTAGAAATACACTATCCGAATAAAGAAGAACGTTTGGCAAAACTGGAAGAACTACTCACAGAATTCAGCCTACACCGTGTCCGTAAAAACAGAGGTGATTTGTTATCTGGTGGCGAACGTCGACGTACCGAAATTGCGCGGGCATTAGCTGCAAATCCATCCTTTATTCTTTTGGATGAACCTTTTGCAGGGGTCGACCCAATCGCCGTGGAAGAAATTCAGACGATTGTGGCCAAACTCAAAACCCGTAATATCGGCATCTTAATTACCGATCACAACGTGCAGGAAACATTATCAATCACCGATAGGGCCTATCTGCTAACCGAAGGAAAGATTATGCTGACGGGTACACCTGAGGAGATTGCGGATAATGAGCTTGCCCGTAAATTTTATCTCGGTCGACATTTTGAGTTAAGAAGGAAAAAATTTTAAAAATTAAAGACAAACCTCCCCTATGGCCTTATTAAATTCCATTTTTACTTGGTTCATGAAAAAAAGAATTCACCAGATTGAACTTTTCATGAAATATCCGCATGATGTTCAAGAAGAATGGTTTCAAAGTTTAATTGCCACTGCGGAAGCAACAGAATGGGGAAAAAAATACGATTACACAAGTATATTAACGCCTGAAATTTTCAAAGAACGTGTCCCTATACAGGACTACGACGATATTAAGGGTTATGTTGATCGTATGATTAAAGGTGAGCAAAATATTCTGTGGCCATCGGATATCAAATGGTTTGCGAAGTCTTCGGGCACTACCTCAGATCGAAGCAAATTTATTCCAGTCAGTGAAGAAGCACTCGAAGAATGCCACTTCCAGGGGGGGAAGGATATGTTGACAATCTATTGCCATAATAGGCCCGAAAACCGTGTATTTACAGGGAAATCGGTGGTTATCGGTGGTTCTTCACAAATAAACAATTTTAGTCCAGATTCCTATTATGGTGATCTTTCGTCGATTCTCATTCGGAATCTGCCTTTTTGGGCCGAATTTAAACGGACACCAAATATGGAAGTAACATTAAACCCAAACTTTGAAGAAAAAATTGAGCAAATTGCTCAAATCACGCTTAAAGAAAACGTAACGAGCCTAGCGGGTGTACCCACTTGGAATATCGTTATGGCCAAACGTATACTTGAAATTACAGGTAAAGACAACTTACTGGAGATATGGCCAAATCTCGAATTTTATGGACACGGGGGCGTGAGCTTCAAACCTTACCGTGAACAATTCCAAAAATTGATCCCGTCAGACAACATGTATTATTTGGAGAATTATAATGCTTCAGAAGGCTATTTTGGTTTACAGGACCAATCTGATTCGGAAGATCTCCTACTCATGTTGGATTATGGTATTTATTACGAGTTTTTACCTACAGAGCGAATGCAGGAAGAAAATCCGTCAACGCTACGCTTGGATCAGGTTGAACTAGGTAAAAATTATGCATTGATCATCTCGACCAACGCAGGTCTTTGGCGTTATAAAATCGGGGATACCATAAAATTTACATCATTATCCCCTTATCGTTTTCAGATCTCCGGACGCACCAAACAATACATTAATACTTTTGGGGAAGAAGTTATCGTAGACAATGCCGAACAGGCACTGGCCGAAGCGAGCAAACTGACTCAAGCTCGAATAAAAGATTATACGGCAGGACCGGTATATTTTAAAGATGCCCAAGCTGGCGCACATGAATGGGTGATCGAATTTGAACAACAACCCAATGATTTTAAGCGTTTCTGTGAAATATTAGACGCGAAGCTCCGTGAAATCAATTCGGATTATGACGCCAAGCGTTTTAAAGATATGGCTCTCCGCCAGCCCATCGTTCATAATGCACCCGAAGATACATTTTACAAATGGATGAAATCACGCGGTAAGCTCGGGGGGCAAAATAAGGTTCCTAGATTGAGTAATAATCGCGAATATATCGACCCGCTCTTAAAACTACTCGCTAGCTAAATGATACATTAAGTATGATTACTTCATGATACAACATGAAACATGATGAAGCATACGGCCGAAATAATAGCCTAGCCTCCGGCTGGAGATTAGCCAAAATTTCCTGGACTTTTTATTTTGGCTAATCTCATGGTATCCAATCGTTGTTGAAAAAACTACTGCGAGTTCATTTGATGTGATAAGCCCAAAAGCTTACACAATTGTGGAGGTTTGTTAGGGTTTAATTGCTGTTTTATATAAAAACACAAAAAAACCGAGGATAAAATTCATCGAAATACCTTTCTTCTGAACTTCAACGTCACGCGGTAACAATGTGTGTACATCGCCAGATGTTACTTCATTACCTTTGTCAAGACTGTGAGTCAATTCCATACTTAGTTTATTTTATGATAAGTGATTTTATAGCGTTACTGCAAACCACAAAGCCCATCAAAATGGTTGCATCCTTTACAGCCAAACTTTATGCCATACTATTGAAACCCGACATTAATTAATAAAAAATTAACACTATTAATTATGAATACTTATGCGCATTAAAAAATGCATCGAAATTCTTCCATTTCAAAAAAAAGTGTAGTAAAATGGGGAACAACTGTCCGAAATAAAAGGCATATCCATACCTGCAAATTATCCAGCTATACGTGCGACTTATATTTCATTTTTTTCCTAACTTAGCCTATGTAATTAAAAAATAAGATGAACGCGACAGAGAACTATTCAATTCGCGTAGAGCCAACTCAAAATTCAAGACTCTCGCAAGTAGATTTCGACAATCTAAAATTCGGAAAGATTTTATCCGACCACATGCTGGTCGCAAACTATGATGACGGTGAATGGAAAGATGTCAGCATCGTCCCTTATGGAGATATCAGTATTAGCCCTTCGATGTCCGCTTTACATTATGGTCAAGCAATCTTTGAAGGAATCAAAGCTTATAAATTTGCAGATGGAACAGTGAGTATCTTCCGTCCGGACAGAAACTGGGAAAGATTCAACAAGTCTGCCGCACGTCTTCAAATGCCAGAGGTACCTGAGGAGATTTTTATGGATGGCCTAAGCAAGCTATTGGACATCGACCGTAACTGGGTTCCAGCAAAAGAAGGTTCATCCTTGTATATCCGTCCTTTTATGTTCGGAACAGAAGCAGCTTTAGGTGTGCATCCTTCTAAGTCCTACAAATTTATCATTATCACAGGCCCAGTTGGAGCTTATTACAGCAAACCAATCAGCCTAAAAGTTGAGACTTACTATACACGTGCAGCAGAGGGCGGTGTTGGTTTTTCTAAGAATGCAGGTAACTATGCCTTATCGCTTTACCCTACGCAATTGGCTAATGACGAAGGTTATGACCAAATTATGTGGACAGATGCTTCTGAACATAAATATATTGAAGAAGCAGGTACAGCAAACCTTATTTTCCGCATTGGCGATACGATCATTACACCACATGGCGATACAATACTACACGGTGTAACGCGTCGTACCATCATGGAACTGGCGGAGAAATGGGGTTATAAAGCCGAACAAAGAAAAGTATCTATTCAAGAACTGATTGACGGAATTAAGGCAGGCACAGTAACGGAAGCTTTCGCAGCCGGTACTGCAGCAACCATCACAGATATCAGCCGTATCGGTTTTGAAGGCCAAGATTATCACTTGCCTCCTGTGGAAGGCCGTGAGTTTTCAAATCGTGTATTGCATTATTTGAACGAACTGCGCTATGGCAAAGTAGATGATCCGTTCGGATGGAACTATTTAGTGAAGTAGCTATGAAATCAACCTGAAGGTTCTTTCTGGTCAATAAAACTTATACTTTCAGAAACAAAGCCTTTGTTATAAAAAACAAAGGCTTTGTTTATTTCCTATACGGTATTTACCCTACGGAAGCTGCTTTAGAGGCTTCGTTCAACAGAGGAACCATTGCGGCCGGATTAATGTGCTCCTTTCAGCTCTTTCTGAATGAATTCGATAATAGCGGTAGTATCCTGGGAGTGGAACCAATGTGTATGACCATATTTTTTAAACCAGGTAATCTGCCGCTTGGCATAACGCCTCGAATTTTGTTTGATTTTTTCTACAGCTTCTGCCAAAGATTGTTTTCCATCCAGATAATCAAACAGCTCCGCATACCCTACGGTCAGCAATGCTGGCTTTGTCCTGAAAGGAAGTAAAGCTTTCACTTCCTCCAATAAGCCCTTGGCAAACATCAGATCCACACGCAAATTGATCCTTTCGTATAACTGCGCCCGATCCATATTCAAGCCAATGGTAAGTATATCAAAAGATCTTTTCTCGACATCTTTCTTATGGTAAAATGACATCGGTTTACCTGTTGCCTCAAAAACTTCAAGAGCACGGACTACACGTTGTGGATTATCGATGTCTGCAGTTTCAAAATAGACGGGATCTATACTTTTCAGTCGATCTTTTAAAACTTCCAATCCATCAACGGCAAGTTCATGATTAAGTCGCTCACGCACTTCATCACCAGCTTTAGGCAGATCATCCAATCCCTCACATAGCGCGCGGACGAACAAGCCGGAACCACCTACCATAATCACTACATCATGCAATTGGAATAGTTCTTCCAGTTTCTGTAAGGCTTCCCGCTCAAAATCACCTGCAGAATAGTCCTGCGTGATCGTATGTGAGTCGATAAAATAATGTGGAGCAGCCTGAAGTTCCTCCGGATCAGGCTTTGCTGTACCAATAGACATTTCACGATAGAACTGACGGGAATCTGCGGAAATGATCGCTGTTTTAAAATGTTGAGCCAATGAAATAGCCATTGCAGTCTTACCAACAGCAGTTGGCCCCACAATGGCTATCAATGTTTTTTTATTCGCCATAATATAGCACTCCACAGACTGAAAAGGACCTGTGAAGTATTCTTAATTAATATTCGTCTTCGTAGCCGTTGGATTCCTCACGCTCTTCACCGCCATCTTCACCTTCCTCCTCGTCATCGCTATCAAAGCCATCCAGTTCGTCTTCATCGTCTACACCATATTGTGTATCGTCTTCCTCCACATACTCGTCCTCTTCAACAGCATCTGATACCGGGAAATTAGCAGCAGTCATTGTTTTAGGGACCTGACCAATCGATTTAAATAGAGCCGGATAATCCTTGCCATCCTCTTCTTTTAAAATCTTAATCAACTCAACCTGAAAATCATAAGGACGATCAAAATTGTAAACGTAGTAAAATTTTTGATGTGGATCATCGATAAACTTACTTAAACGAATATTCTCCATCAACAACACCTCAGCATCTTTCTTACGCTGTGTAGGCTTAAATGCGATCTCTGTTCCCTTTTTCCATTGATCATTGCTCACATAGAAAGAGGAAGATGCATCTGCAGCATACCCTGTTGATTTATGGATTTCCTCATGTAGCTCTATAAATGTACTTTTTGAAGGCATGTCGATTTCACGATATACATCTTCATAATCTTCAAAAGTAACTCTAAATCTATAAATTGCCATCTCTGCTATTTTCTTCTTTTAACCTTTTAAAAATAATACTATATTTTAAGAATTGGAAATTTCCAATGGGATTTCTTGTTTGATCGTCAGGTTCATTTCTCCACCTTTTTTCACCAAAAATTGATACGCCTCTACCCGGGAATTTGGAATTTCACCTTCCAGAATAGCTTCACGGATCAAATTTTTCAGTTGCCCTACAGCACGTCCTGGAGCTAAGCCAAACAGGATCATAATATCTTCTCCGCTGATCGGCGGCTGCCAGTTCCGGACTTTATCGCGCTCTTCAACGTCCTTCAGTTTTTGTTTGACAAGCTCAAAGTTCTGGCGATATTTTTTCTTTTTAAACTCATTTTTCGTCGTCACATCTGCATGGCACAGCATCATCAGCGCTTCAATATCATCGCCAGCCTCAAACAGCAGGCGACGTACGGCAGAATCTGTTACGATATCCTGAGCCAGGACAATCGGCCGAAGATGCAGTTGTACAAGCTTCTGAACAAATTTCATTTTCTCATTGAGCGGAAGCTTCAATTCAGCAAAAAGCTTCGGTACCATCCGGGCACCACGATCTTCGTGGCCATGAAAAGTCCAGCCGAGCTTTTTATCGAAACGCTTTGTTGCCGGTTTGGCAATATCATGCATAATCGCCGCCCAACGTAACCAGAGATCATCCGATAATTCGCATACATTATCTAATACTTCCAAGGTATGGTAGAAATTATCTTTATGGCCCTTGCCATCAATAATATCCACACCATGTAAATTATACATCGCTGGAAATATCAATTCCAATAGACCGGTATCAAACAGGTATTTGAAACCTACTGAAGGTTTTGGGGAAAGAATAATCTTATTAATTTCATCAATAATCCGTTCTTTGGAAATAATCTTTATCCGCTCTTTGGTATCGGTGATCGCTGTAATAGCTTCGATAGCAATTTTAAAATTTAACTGTGTAGCGAAGCGAATAGCCCGCATCATGCGCAATGGATCATCAGAAAATGTTTCTATTGGATCTAAGGGCGTTCGAATAATGCGCTGTTCAAGATCTTTTACACCTTCAAATGGGTCGACTAACGTACCGTAATCGGACTTATTTAAGGAAAAGGCCATCGCATTGATCGTAAAATCACGGCGATTTTGATCATCGGCTAAGGTACCATCTTCTACAATAGGCTTGCGTGAATTGGCACGGTAGGATTCCCTTCGGGCACCGACAAACTCTACATTCAGTCCTTCATAGACAAGCATTGCTGTACCGAAATTCTTATATACGGCAACTTTGGTATGCAGTTTTTCGCTCAATAAAGTGGCAAATTCAATACCGCTACCGACAACAACAATATCCACATCATTCTTAAAAGGACGCTTCATTATATAGTCGCGGACATACCCACCAATGACATAGCATTCGGTATTTGTTGTCTCGGCGAGTTCCTTAATGATAGAAAAGATTGGATGTTGTAAATTATCGTACATAGTCAAAACAGCAGGTAAAAAACCAAACAGTTTGCAAAAGTAACAATTTTTTCCCCTAATCCCTATCTTTGGATAATTTACGGAAAGCAAGTGGATTTTTAAGCAATTCGGCTTGTTCACGGCGGCGCTTTACAATGTGTAAAGCTGAAAAAATGGCTTCTACAAATGAACTTTCGGAAGCTAGATTTTTTCCGGCGATATCATAGCCTGTTCCATGATCTGGCGAAGTGCGTACAATAGGTAGGCCAGCAGTATAGTTCACTCCTGCACCTTTGGCAATATGTTTAAAAGGAATTAATCCTTGATCGTGGTACATCGCCAATACCGCATCAAATTTTTCATAAGCTCCTTTTGCAAAGAACCCATCAGCGGGGTAAGGGCCAAAACAGAAGATCCCCTGTTCATTTGCTTTTTCTACAGTAGGTCTAATGATCTGATCATCTTCGGTACCGATAATCCCATGATCACCAGCATGCGGATTAAGTCCCAAAACTGCAATCTTAGGTTTTTCAATCCAAAAATCTTTCTTTAAAGAATCATTCATCAGTGCAAGTTTCTTAAGAATGGCTTCTTCGGTAATATGAGTAGCGACCTCATGCAGGGGAATGTGACCTGTCACTACACCAATACGCAATTCATCACACACCATAAACATCAGCACATCATCGGCTCCAACTTTGGCTTGCAGGTATTCGGTATGCCCCGGAAATTGAAATCCTTCTTGCTGGATGTTGTGCTTATTGATTGGAGCCGTTACCAAAGCATCGATTTTACCCGCTTTTAGATCTTCAACGGCTTTCTCTAGGGACAGGAAAGCATATTTACCGCCAATTTCGTTTTCTTCACCCAGTGAAATCTTGACGTCTTCCTGCCAGCAATTGATCATATTTGCTCTTTTGGAATGCGCCTGCTCAGCATCATTGATCACGTTAAAACTAAAATCATTTACGCCGATCGCTTTACGGTGAAAAGAAGCAACCTTTGTGTTTCCGTAAACCACTGGCGTAAAGAAATCACACATACGTTGATCTACCAAAGATTTAATGATTACTTCAAGTCCAATGCCGTTAATATCGCCTACGGTAATTCCGATTTTTAATTTATCGCTCATTCTGTTTAAATGCTTTGATTCAAAAATAGGGATTTTTTTTTAGTATTGGGTATTGTCCTTTATCCTTGTTCTTTGCTCCTTGCTCTTTTTTAACTTTTAGCTTTTTACTTCGGACTTCTAATTTCTGACTTTTAGTTTTTAATTTTCATTACTTTTGCAATATGAGTACAGTAAGAGCAAAAAAACATTTAGGACAGCATTTCTTGAACGACAAAAATGCTGCACAAAAGATTGTGGAAGCATTGGATCCTAAATTGGGTTTTAGCCAGGTGCTTGAAGTCGGTCCAGGAATGGGGGTACTTTCGGATTTTTTGTTGCAGAAGGAGGAATATGAGACCTATCTGATCGACGTGGATGATGAATCCATTGCTTATTTGGATGATAAATATCCCCAATTGGGCAAACGTTTGATACACGGTGATTTTTTGAATCTTGACTTTTCACAATATTTTGGCGAGAAAATGGCTGTTATTGGCAATTTTCCTTACAATATCTCTTCCCAAATTCTCTTTAAAATTTTGGATGAGCGCCAGCGTGTCGTTCAGATGGCAGGTATGTTCCAGAAAGAGGTGGCAGAACGCTGTACGGCTAAAGCGGGCAGCAAGGAATATGGTATATTAAGTGTCTTTTTACAGGCTTACTATAAGGTAGAATACCTGTTTACCGTCAAGGCTGGAGCATTTAATCCGCCGCCAAAAGTACTTTCGGGCGTTATTCGCATGACCCGCACTGACCGTGAGCAATTGAATTGCGATGAAAAACTATTTTGGCGTGTTGTAAAAGCGGGCTTCAACCAACGTCGTAAGACCCTCCGAAACTCACTTTCAGGTGTCGTTCCTAAAGACAGAATGTCCGACAATCCACTGTATGAACTACGTGCAGAACGACTGACGGTAGATGATTTTGTGGGCTTAACAAATGAAATAGCAAATAGTCTTTAATATGCGGGCGGGAGACAGCACATTTATTATCGTTGGTGGAGGTATCGCGGGATTATGTGCTGCAATAGGACTTGCAAAGCTGGGTATTGAAGCTCATGTCTATGAGAGTGCTTCCGAGCTCAAGGGCATAGGTGCAGGATTCGGACTTGCTGCCAACGCCATGCAGGCTTTGGAATATTTAGGCCTAAAAGACGAGATCATTCCCATAGGACATTACCTTGCATCCTATAATATCCTGGATCAAAAAGGAAATATACTGGCTGAACCAGACACCAAATCAATCAGCCGAAAATACCAACAGGACAACTTCGCTATCCATCGGGCAGACCTGCATCAGTTTCTATTATCCAAAATCCCAAACACACAGATCCACCTTGGCAAACGCGCTGTTTCCTTTGAACGCGTGGGTGAAGATATTCATGTTTATTTTGCAGATGGAAGCCATGCTCACGGTCAGGCCCTTTTGATTGCCGACGGAGTACATTCGCCGTTGCGGCAACAACTCATTCCGGGCTCCACGCCCCGCTATTCGGGCTATACCTGCTGGCGGGCTACCATAGACAACAGCAGCATACAGCTGGAGAAAGGCACAGAAACCTGGGGTACAAAAGGACGCTTTGGCATGACCCCACTTGTCGATAACCGTATCTATTGGTACGCGTGCATCAATACCGAGGCACAGAATCCTGTTTTAAAAACTTGGAAAACAAAAGAGCTGCTCGACAACTTCAGCGATTATCATACCCCTATTCCAACAATCCTCTCGGAAACGAAGGATAGCGAGCTAATAGCAAACGACATTATCGATATTGCTCCGCTCAGGCAGCTTGCATTTGACAATATAGTATTGCTGGGAGATGCCGGGCATGCCACGACCCCAAACTTGGGTCAGGGAGCCTGTCAGGCTATTGAAGATATTGCTGTCCTGATGGACGAGCTACAAACAGCAGCTTCTATTACCTTGGCCTTCCAACGGTTCGAAAAAAGGCGATTGGAGCGGGTAAATTATATCTGCAATACATCCTGGAGGATAGGCAAAATTGCACAATGGGAAAATCCGTTCCTGATAGGAATGCGAAATTTTTGCATGAAAATCATGCCGAACCGCATGAAACAACAGCGGCTAAACAATTTACTATCTGTGGATTTTATGCAGATTAACCGTAATCATGACCCGAGGAACTAAACCATGGTGCTCAACAGAAGTACGATATGTTGATTGTTCCCACATAAATAATAATTGGATGAAAACTAAAATTCTGATCGTCGACGACATTCATGAGATCATGCTAGAGAAATTTGAGCAGGCAGGTATTCCTTACGATTATCAACCTGCTATCAGCCGTGAAGAAGCCGAAAAAATTATTCCCAACTATTCGGGCATGGTCGTCCGTTCCAAATTTCAGGTCGATGAAGCTTTTTTTGACTTAGCGCCAAACCTCCGCTTTATCGCCCGTGCCGGTGCCGGCATGGACAATATTGACGATACAATAGCTGCTCAACGGGGTGTGCTGTTAATTCCGGCCAACGAAGGCAATCGGGATGCCGTGGGAGAACATATGATCGGCATGTTGTTAAGTTTAATGAACAATCTGAATCGCGGCGACCAGCAAATCAGATCGGGCCGCTGGCTTCGGGAAGCTAACCGTGGTTATGAACTTAAGGGGCGCACCGTTGGTTTAATCGGTTATGGGCACAATGGGATGGCGATGGCAAAAAAATTATCCGGTTTTGACGTCCATGTACTCGCCTATGACAAATATCGGACAGACTACACAGATCAGTATGCAGAAGCGGCAGTTATGGAGAAGATCTACCAAGAAGCCGATGTAATCAGTTTCCATATTCCTTTAACAGACGAAACACGTGGAATGATTGATGCAGATTATCTAGCTAAATTTGAAAAACCTATTTTCTTTTTACTCGGAGCACGTGGCGGCATAGTGCAGGTACCTGCAGTACTTGATCGGCTCGATTCTGGAGCCATTCTCGGTGCGGCATTTGATGTGTTACCTGTAGAAAAATTTCCAAAACTTGCTGAACAAACATGGTATAAAAATCTGACTCAAAGAGATAATGTGATCTTATCACCACATGTTGCCGGCTGGACTTTTGAAAGTTATTATAAATTATCGGAAGTGGCCGCAGATAAGATCATAGCCTTTCTGGCATCTTAATTTTTGTACGGCCTATTTGCCAAAAGTTCCAGTCCAGCAAGCATCTTCAATGCCAACACGCATCGGGAGTTAAAATAATGCATGACGCTGGAAACTGACAAAAAAAATTAAGTTCCGGGACTAAAGAGACCAATAAGAACAACGATCAGAAACTGCAGCACCAAGCTACCGTCCAGTAGATAAGCGTAATGGTAATGGTCTTTCGTTTTGAAAACAGCCAATTTTAGTAAGGCAAATATGAATACGTTGGTCAGAATCAATCCAATTTTAATAGGTACGTCATAGGGTACAAACAAAATCAAGATACAATGCAGGCCGAGTAGCACATAAGTTAGATTTTTAGCTTTTCGTTCGCCCAGCATATTGGGCAAAGTCCGTAAGTGATAATAGGAATCCTGCTGAATATCGCGGATATCAAAAGGCAATGTACAGATAACCAAAAATATAAACTTCAATCCGCAAAGGGCTATAAAAACCCACTGATCTATTTTGACACCTACGTTGGCCAGTTCCACATAGGGCAGTACAACGCTGCTGCAGACCCAGACCAGCGCAATATGAAAAATCTTGGCTCCCGGGATCTGCCGAAGGCCAACCTTGCGATCATGGAAGGTAAACAGGGGCATCCCGTATAAGAGGCTTAAGATTCCAATGAATCCCAAAAACAGAAAAGAATACAGGTGGATATACCACAAGCAATATACCAGCACCAGCAAAGCAACACCATTATTTAACCACATGACCCATTCATGATTAAAGATCCAGCGTGTTCGGGGGAATTTTGATTCTTTTGGATTTTTCGGTTTGGACCACCATAGGCTAAAATTATAAAGCAACAAAGTCGCTGTCCCTTCCACTAAAACGATGTACCAATTGACAGACCGTTCGAATATGATGTAAGTCAGCGCGCATTGCGCCATGGCCGCCATGGCGATCAGAAGATTTGTATAGATTGTAATATAGAATAGCTTTCTTAGAAAAGACATCTTGGTAAATCTTGATGCAAGATAACAATCTTATAGATAAAAGTAGTTTAACATTATATTAAACATCAATTTTTTGATAAAATGGGCAAAAACCGCTAAATTGTACACCGAAATCGAAACATCAAAAACAATTTCGCAACGATAACAATATAAATTAAAATAATTCATAATAATCCTAATAACGATGAGCCTACAAATAAAATCATTTGAAGAATATCAAAGTGAATATAAGCGAAGTGTAGAACAACCTGAGGAGTTTTGGGCGAGTATTGCAGATCATTTTTTCTGGAAGAGAAAGTGGAATAAAGTGCTGAACTGGAACTTTGAAGAACCCAATGTCAAATGGTTTGAGGGTGCAAAATTAAATATTACAGAAAACTGTCTTGACCGCCATATTTATGCGAACGGTGATAAACCAGCGATCATCTGGGAACCTAATGATCCAAATGAAGCACACCGCATTCTATCCTATAAGCAATTGTTACAAAAAGTAGAACAATTTGCCAACGTACTTAAAAATAATAACATCAAAAAAGGAGACCGTGTATGTATTTACCTACCAATGGTTCCGGAATTGGTCATTGCTGTATTGGCTTGTGCCCGGATCGGTGCTATCCACTCGGTGGTATTTGGAGGCTTTTCAGCACGGTCTATTGCGGACCGTATTGTAGATGCAGAATGCAAGCTGATCGTTACTTCAGATGGTAGTTACCGCGGAAATAAAACCATTGGTCTAAAAAATATTGTGGATGATGCGTTAATGCAATGTGACACCGTTGAGAAAGTCATTGTCTTAACACGTACACGTACACCGGTTTCGATGATCAAAGGACGTGACGTATGGTGGGAAGATGAGATCAAAAAAGTAGAGACACAAGGAAATCCAGCATGTCCGGCTGAAGAAATGGATGCTGAAGACAATTTATTTATCCTTTACACATCGGGTTCAACAGGTAAGCCTAAAGGTGTAGTACATACTTGTGGTGGTTATATGGTGTATACAGGCTATACCTTTATGAACACCTTCCAATATAAGCCAAACGATGTATTTTTCTGTACGGCAGATATTGGCTGGATTACAGGACACAGTTATATCGTGTACGGCCCGTTATCACAAGGAGCTACTTCATTGATGTTTGAGGGCATTCCAACCTTCCCAGATGCGAGTCGTTATTGGGACATTGTTGATAAGTTCAAAGTCAATATTATCTATACATCTCCTACTGCTTTGCGTTCATTGATGGCCTTTGGCGACGAATTTGTAGACAAAAACGACCTTTCTTCTTTGCGCGTTTTGGGATCCGTAGGAGAACCAATCAATGAAGAAGCCTGGAACTGGTTTAACGAAAAAGTTGGTAAAAAGAACTGCCCTATTGTAGATACCTATTGGCAAACAGAGAACGGCGGTCACTTGATTACATCGCTTGCTGGCGTAACACCTGAAAAAGCAAGTTATGCGATGTTCCCGATGCCTGGTATTCAACCAGCATTGATGGATGAGAATGGAAAAGAAATCGAAGGCAATGACGTAACGGGCAATCTGTGTATTAAATTCCCATGGCCAGGTATGTTACGTACGACATGGGGAGATCATGATCGCTGCCGTCAAACTTATTTCTCGACGTATAAAGATATGTATTTTACCGGCGATGGATGTTTCCGTAGTCCAGAAGGCTATTACAAAATCACAGGCCGTGTAGATGATGTACTGAACGTTTCGGGCCACCGTATTGGTACAGCAGAGGTAGAAAATGCCATCAATATGCATGCTGATGTTGTGGAGTCTGCTATTGTCGGTTACCCGCATCCCGTAAAAGGACAGGGTATCTATGCCTACGTCATAGCCAACCACCACACGGATGCCGAAGCTACCAAAAAGGATATCATGGAAACTGTTTCACGCATTATCGGCCCGATTGCGAAACCAGACATTATCCAGTTTGTGGATGACCTACCAAAGACACGCTCAGGAAAGATCATGCGTCGTATCTTACGCAAGATTGCCGAAGACGATATCGCCAATGTAGGTGATACTTCGACGCTTCAAGATCCTGCTGTTGTAGAAGGTATCATCAAAGGCGCTGCAGCTTTGAAAAAATAGTATAGCGTATATTTATATAGGGAACAAGGGCTGCCCATTTGTTATGGACAGCCCTTGTTGCTTGTGTTATCTTATCTCTCTCCCTCCGCAAGGTCATTTCAAATATTCAAGACAATACCACGTATAGTCCCTTTTTATGACGTATAAATAGGTCTATCTTGACGTGTTCAACCGGATTGGGAGCGAATACTGCACATTGACTTTCTCTCCACGCTGTATGCCGGGCTTCCATTTACCTGCTTTTTTTATAACGCGAATTCCTTCCTCTCCTGTTCCGAAACCTAGATCTCTCCTGACAACGGGGTCTTTTATATTGCCATCTTTATCTATTACAAAGGCGATCATTACAATACCTGACACCTGACTGCTAATGGCCTCCCTTGGATAGACGTAGTTGCTTGCGATAAAGCCCATGAGTCTTGAAATTCCACCGGGATAATCAGGAGGATTCATAAAATTGGACGAATCATATTTAAAAACCTCACCATCAACCTTTGTTTTAGTCCCTGACACTAATTGATTATTGGAGTACGTTTCAACAAAGCTATCCTTGCCCATCTTTCCTTTCCATTCACCTTCACGCAGACTATTTTTCATGTGTCCTTCTTCATAGCTCCAGCCATAATTTATACGGATAAAACCGGTCCCATTTTCAAGGGTTTTGTTGTTGAGAGAATCATAGTACACAACATAAATGGGATCTTCTATTTTCAGTTTTCCTTTTTGATCGACACTATTGGGATAAAAAACAATCTTCTCCAATTTATTCCCTGGATACAGATAAAAAGCAGAATCTATCAGAGCACTCTCGTCACTATAGTTTTCTAAGCTTTTTAACGTTCCCTGTTCATAAAATTCGTATTTTCGTCCGCGAAATTTAAATGGATAAAGCGCATTTGTACTGATCCCACTGAGTTTGATCGAATCATTGCGCGTGTAAAACTCCTCGACACGATAAACTTTATCCTTTCCCGATGCATCCACATGAATTGTCCGCATGTAATAAGCTGAATCCGCCTGTTTTGTTTCAGCATTATTTTTCTTATGATAAGTTGTAAAAGCAACTTGGGCATAAAGGTTTGATAAAAAGAGATTGAACAGTAGAAGACAGACGAGTGAAAACCCAAAATGTAAATAATACTTCATAAAAATTGTTTGTGTAGCGGTAATAATAAGAAATATCTAAGATAATTAATAAATTAATCGGTTAAATAACGATTAATTTTATTGTCCTGTCTGCACTAAGACATGCATTTTTAGTTTTCCACATCATGTTAACAACTCTGTTGATAACTCAGAAACTTACCAACCTTCTCTCGAAGCCTTATAATCTCTTCCAATGCCTGAACATCGATTTGGTCTTTGGTATAAATTTCTTGATCAAAAATATCCATACGCTATTTCTGATAAAAAAAGCCACATCATCCCGACGTGGCCAAAATAAACATATGAATTTAATTAAACAGTTTCTATTTATAAGAGTTTACTGAACTTGCAACCTTCCAAGTTCCTGATTCATTGACCAATGTCACTAAATCTGTCTTCGTGAAATCGTCAAACTTCATGGTGATCCGTGCGACCATATAGTTATCAGATTCTTCAAGGACTTCGGTATTGGTGCTGCAATTTAACTTTTCACCTTTTTGCTTTTTCAAGAATGAAATAACTTCCGAACGACTATTGGTACGTGTAGCTTTTCCTTGAACTTTTTGATTGAATTCGGATGCGAACAATTTTTCTACGCCCTGAGACGCCCCTTCTGTCATTACCGACACGTAGCTATCGATGGCCAAATCGGCTGTGGAAAGGTTTAATGCTTTACCTGGATCAGTGGCTGCCATTGAAAAAGTCGAAATGGTAATCAATGCTGCTGCAGCGAATGTCTTTACTAAAGTTTTCATAATACTTTATTTATAGTGTTAGTTTTTTGTCTCTTTTCTTATTGTCGCAAGGATGTTGATTTTGTTGCATCATTTCCTTTAAGATTCTGTTTCAAAAGTAAGACAACGCAGCATCCCATTTTATTACATTTAGATGAACAGAATAAAAAAGTCGGTGAATAACGTCGTTGGGGCGGTAAATGGAGAACGATATCGACTAGATAAACAAACCCTAGATAATAATCTCTTTTGTAGTAAAAAGTTATCAACAAAGGACCCAAAACAATACAACTCGCTTTCTTAAAAATAACTTTTGACTAAATCAAAAACGACTCCTGAAGTCTAGTGAATTGTTAAAAAGTTGTTGGCAAGGCGAATGCACTATAAAATATACCCAATGAAGGACTCACTGCACAAACAAGGTGATTACAGTCAGAAGTTGGCTATAAATTGAGACGGGGTTTATCAGGAAAATATGATTATGTACGTTGAGTGACCTTGTAAAACTTTGAGAAGAAAGTAATCACAATAGTGCTTGCTATAGAAGCCACAAACAAGGAGTCGCGAACAGAAGATTTTTGATCCAAAAAATAATAGATTGTTGCTGTTATTGAAAAGCAGACAATCAAGCACAATATTGAAATAAATATAAATTTGATTTTCATCAGTGAAATGTCAATATAATGGTATTACTAAATATACGAAAAAGTGCTTAGACTTGTAGGCTTAATGAACTTCATCTAAAAATTATAAATTTCATTAAGACAGATCAAAATGTTTTCCACATAGTTATTAACATCGCGTGGAAAACTCCACTAGCGTATACCCGTTGAAACATTTGTTCTGAATCAATGAAAGTACATTACACCCAATGTGTAATAAGGGTCCTGTCCTGTTTGGCTTTATAAATAGCTCCCTATCTATTAACTTTTTTAGTTCTTATTTCTACAAACGTTAGTGTCACCGCTCCTATGATCAAAAAAATAAAGTTGGCGGTTATCCGACCTATAGTACACTCAGCTACTTCATCTCGAAAGTAAACGTCAATAAGTTGCTGAGTTAGTATGATTACTAACATGATCTGGCAGTAGATAAAAAATAATTTGCGGTGTGTTTTCATAAAGATCTATAAGTGTTAACTATTACTCCTGCTTGCCAATAAAATGAATTATCCAAAAATAACATTAAAATTAATTCACACAATATTTTTGGAAAATAAAATACACTTTAAGTAGAAATATTTAGAATTTAACTTTTCTATCGTCCAATACCCCAAGCTAATTGTACATAGAAATGTCCCAGTCTATCCTTAGGAACATTTGAAACTGCGGCATTCACTACTTTCCATTTATTCTGTGTAATCGAAGATTTATAACCGATTCTACATTCTGGACGAAAGCTAGTTCGTTCGGAATTGGATGTTTTCAACGTAATACTTAGATCGACAATAGCAGCATCATGTTCCATTTTTGTTTGGTTGGACTGCGTTGTCAAAAAATCTCCAAATCCCCCATTCAGATTTTTCTTTTGAACGGTAAAGGTAGTAGACTGCGTACCTACTCCCAGCTGCGGGCTAAAGATCAATCCGCCTGTACGTATCGCATTGGTAGATACATATAGCGTAAAATCTCCTGTATTCATTGTATTGTCGTTTTTACTGCTTGTCGACAAGCTAAAATTCACGCCAATAAGGGTTTGTTTGATTCTGTATGCAAGTCCAGCTCCAGCATTCCACCCAAATCCCGGTACCTTTCCGGAATCATAATCTTTCAAAATCCTATTCAGATTGCTAGCGTTATTAAATTGAACACCGGCGAAATAGATCGTCTCAAATGGTAGATGTTTAGTTTGATTGGTTTTTTGTTGCGCGAATAACGGAAATGCAAAAACAAATAAAAGAGCACTAAAAAAATACTTCATAAAATTTACAATTTGGTTTATATCAATTAAACTAATCAAGGTAAGGCCTATACCCTTTAATTATGACAACTGAATCAACAGATTCATTACATCAGAAACGAGATTTACAAAAACCTTCACTCAAAGCAACGAGAAACCAATTCGTATTGACGAAACTTTATTGAGAAAAAAGACTATTTCGCTTCGATAACATTGATATTGGGTGCAATTTGTTTTAATTTATCAATAAATTGGGTTGGATTTTCCGGATCAACGAATATATCATCAATCACATTATAATGCAGAATCATTCCCCTTCTATAGGGCCTTAAAACGGTGAATCTCATCGATCCAAACCAAAATACCTTATCAGCTTCAACTTTGCGAATGGAGTTGACATCAACAGAATCTGTTCCCCAGATACTTTTAATAAACAGTTTATTGTCTTCAATCCAATAACGTTTATAGAAGAAAGTGAAATACCAGGTTAATGCAAATACCGCAAACAATAAAAGTGCCCCCGTGTAAAGTCCTTGTTCCAAGTCACCATATGATACCATGGCAATAAATATAATCATCCCAGCCCCCCATATATAACTACCAAAGGGTATGTGGGTATTAAAAACTTCTCTCATAAAATCATGAAAACGCCTGTAACCTTAATTATTTTTCAATTAAAAGAATAAAATCAATAGGTTCTATCTTCTTATCATTTTACTTCAATATTTGGGTTAAGATCCAATAGTTGTTTTAGAAAACCGCTATCCTCTCCAACATTTATAAATAGCTCTTCAGAGCCATTAAGATATAATTTCATACCCCTGCGATAGGGGTTCCAAAAATAAAGACGTCCATTTTTTATTAGCCAATCCACTTTATTCCTTTCAACTCTACTGACCGCCTCCAAATTAATCTGCTTGGATTTTATTACCCCCCGAATGAACAAAGTTTGGTTCTCGATCCGATATTGGGTGTAAAAAAAGACAAAACACCACATCGTTGCGATGATAAAACCTATTAACAGTGTAACCAAATACCAGTATTGATTTGTTGAATCATAGGACAAAAAGACAGCAAAAAGAATCATTCCAAGGGCCCAGACATAACTACCAAAGGAAATATAGGGTTTGAAAATTGAATTTCTCATTATAATTTAAAATTTATGGATTTAACAGCAAATGGCACTCTTCCTTCTATTCTCCTCCCGTTGGAGTTCCTTGGTTCGGCTCACTTCCAATTTCTTCGTCTATTTTATCAGGTTTTGGCAGTACCCTAACCAAAACTTTTTTAACATTAAACGGAATATTATTTTTGTCAACTTCACTCTTGTCCAACACCAAACTATTCTTGATTCCTAAATAGGACATTTTATACACCTCACTGGGTGATGAGCCTGATAAAACCAAATTATTTCCATCGATCGCATAAGTATAATCTGTCTTATTGATTGCCAAATTATTCCGTCGCTCTTCTACAGTCACCTGATTGCCATGAAAATTAAATGTTGCATAATTTCCGTTATCATTCGGTTTATATTCAAGATAGGATTTAAAGGCCAACACTCCTTTCTCATTTACCTGTTGTTCGGCAATAATCCGAACATACCATAGCCCTGAGATTTTATCCGATTCGGACTCTTCTTTTTTACAGGAAAAACTAAAAAAAACAAAACTTAAAAACGCCAGAAAAACAAACTTACTTTTCATAATAATCTACTTTAAACAACAATCGGTAAATATCAATTAGAAATTATACAAAAATTGAGCAGCCAGCAAGGCTAAATTGCTAACTGCTCAATATCATTATCTCAATTGGAATGTCATTACAATATCGGGATTTTCGACAGAAGCAACGCTTCCGTACAATATTCCACCGTCTAGATAATAGTCTAGTTTAAAACTATTCTTCAATAAGAACGAATGCATTTGATCCAAAATAGCTGAAGTATAGCCTCCCGAAGCCGCAGTTTTCAACGTGCATTTATAGGTACCTGTAGCTTCATCCAACGTATAGTTATACACTATTGTTGTCAACCAACCCGAACTTCCGCCGTTTTGGCTTGAGAAACCTCTAAGTTCTATTCTTGAATTGCCAACATCCCAACCTAATTCCATATATCCTGAATTGAACACGTAGCCCGTACCAGAAGCCAATCCATTGTGGAAACGCTGCAAAATGGTAAGACCACTGGCTGATGTTCCTGGATAATATGTTTTATAAGGACTTCTCATGCCAACATATTTACTACCGATCAACTTAAATAATGGTAATATTGGCTGAACAGAATTCTTAATCTCAGATTTGGCACCTTTACTATCAACCAGATACATCTTCCCATTCTCTGCCAATATGGAAACATAAGTAACCCCTCTATAGGTCAGTCCACCATCTATAATCGTAACGCCATCTAATGCAAATGCATACTTACCTTTCACTGCAGATGTGGTACCATCCGCCAATAATGATGCAAACTCGATACGTTTTCCATTGGTATTATTGCTCAATGTATTTACAGTGACAGCCATTTTATATGTACTATTTCCATCAGCAACATCGATATATGGATTAGTATTGGTTTTAAAATAATCCACGGTATTATCCAGTGATTTCTTGAGGTTACCAGCTTCGTAAGCAGATTTTTCGGCTGCTGTTGCTTTTATCAATACAAAGGATTGTCTAAATCTTTTTCCAATGAAACCAAGCGTATCTCCTTTTGAATAGGCAAAAGCAAACTCGAGATCACTTTTGTAACCGTCACGTGTTACACCATTAAATGTTGACGAACTTGGATCATTCAATAACGAGATATAATTAAACGTATCGAATATCAGTGTTGCTCCATTATCTTGTTTTATACGATAATTTGATTTGGCAGCTGTCGTTGCACTTGCCGCTGTCAAATCAGCCATCATATTGACCTCTTGTTGGCCATTAAAATTAAGGTAAAATGAATAGCCTCCACCTAGACCTGTTCCTAAAACTGCTTTCCAACCGTTTGTGGCAGTCTGTAAAACAAAGGAGATCGAATCAATCTTTTCTTTCATTCTAATTTCAGGACGTTCGCCGAAAGTCAGATCGTCATTTTCATTTTTACAAGCTACCATAGCAACTAGCAATAGTAGCGGATATAAGAGTTTATTTAACTTCATTATAATGTCTGTCCTAAAGTACCATACCAATAGTTCGTTGCGTTGTCTTTCTCATAAAAAGCGCCCAGGTTATTATAATCAACTGGATCTACATTTGCATTTAACCAACTTGCAGTAAACACTTTATTCGAAAAATATGTCAATAAACTCGAATTAAAAGCTCCCGCAATATTATTTGCATTTTGATAATTTCCTGTGGTTCCGGCTTGATCAGCTTTTGTTAGTTTTAAATCACCTGTAGATTTATCATAAGTGTAGGAAAATGTAAAATCGGCATCAAAGGTACCGGACGCAGACGTGTAGTTGACACGGATAGTTGCCTGAGTAGATGAATCAAAGCGAACAGATATACTATTCAGCGTTCTGTTCGATGCAGCTAGGCCCGTTCTCAAAGCACTATAAGCACTCGAAAAAGCACTCGAAGTACCATATTTCGTATAATAGGCATTGGAGAGATTCATCGTCACCGTTTTGTATAAGCTTGATACATATGGGCGGATACTTAACGAATTATCCGTTGGAGCTGTTCTTTTCATATACTCTTGAACTTCCCTCTGTAATGCTCTGAAATCCACTTTCAGTCCTGTGGTGAAGTAATTGACAACATTCGCCTCTTTCTGCTTCAGCTTCGTTTTTCCTAGTGTAGAAGAACCACTTGCATAATTATCGTACCATGCCTGTCCTTTAACTAATAGATGGGCAGCAACCTCAGCATAGTCTTCCGTATATTTACCCATCGCATATGATGTTACAAAACCATACTTCTTTGCTGTATCTGCAGGTATCTTCGCCCAATCAGCATTGTAATCGGCTTTGGAAATCGACTCGAAATCTGTAGGAATAGCAACCAATTGGTTCAAAATATGGGTAAACTCATGATGAATTACCAAAACCCCAAAATTAGGTGACTGTGTATTTAAAGAATATAGTGTAACCCGCCTGCCGGCTGCTGCTGTTCCCGCAACACCTGTTCCATCTGTAGCCAATGAAGGCGATCCAAACAATACCCATTCTTTCGGCACATAGCGTTTTATAAAGGTTTCGCCCGCAACTTTCCGGTAAGGTAAGATATAGCTTTCCAGTACCGCAGTCATAGCTGGTTTCACCTTATCCACATAAATTGGCGTCACATTCCGTTCTGCATCGTGATAATATCTGTTGTAACGGTACACAACATCAATATTATACTCATCAAGAAAAGTAGTTTTCAACCACGCATCCAATTCCGTATTGGTTTGAGGATCGTCGTCATTATAGTTTGAAAAGTCTACCTTTTTAACTACCTCCTTCTGACAAGAACTGTAAAGGAAGATAGCCAAAAACAAAATCAATATTTTACTTAATATTTTCATAATCTAGTTATCTAGGGTTTAATTCTACTCCGGCTAATTTAACTTCTTCCGGAAGTTGGAAAATTCGTCTTGGATCGCCGGGTTTCAGCTCAATAGATGTTTCTATTCCCTTCGCGTCAATGACATTGTGTACTACGGTCAGATTTCTTCGAGCGATATCAATCCAACGTAGACCTTCCTGTAAAAATTCAGCTTTTTTTGCTGTCAGTACGGTTTGTACTAATCCCTTTTTCGGATCTGCCTCACTAAAAAATGCCATGATCTTAGGAAGCGTTACCTGATGTGTACTGGGTACATAATTTCTGATTTTTGTGCTATAGAATGTATTCAGATCGTCTAATGATGCCTGATAATTTCCTAGCTCAGCATACGCTTCGGCTCTATTTAATATGGTCTCATCCAATGTCAGCAGCGGTTGCATGATATAAGGGAATCCGATACCAGGTCCGGTATAGAAGAAGTAATATAACCATTTATACGTTGTATAATTTGCGGTGCTGTATGACAATACTTTGTTTGCCAATGTTCCCCCAGTTACATTAGGTGTATTAAACATTGCTGTTAATGCTGGGCCATATCCGTAACGAGGGCTTTCATTATAAGTCCAGGTTGAATAACAGTTTGCCAACAACAAGGTAGATTTCACATCTGATTTTGTAAATCCTTCTCTAAATACAGCACTTTCCTGATTTTGCATTGTTGTATTTATGGGTCTCAATTTCGTTAGAAAATCTCCGCCCGAAGCTAAGGTCGCATGGTCAACCGCCTTTTGCCACTCTCCCAAGAACAAATACAAACGAGAAGCAAAGGCATGAGCTGCTTCAGCTGTGAAATGATATTTGGGTATTTTATAGGCTGTTGAAGACAATAAAGGCAATCCTTCTTCCAGATCTTTTACGATATTTTCATAAGTTGATTTAACGGTTCCACGCTCATATTGTTGTAATACCTTCTCACCCGGCTTTGTGACATACGGAATCCCAGGCGAATCGTTTGCGCCACCGATTTCATAATTTTTAGCAAAGAAAATAGCCAACATATGATGTGCGTAAGCCCGTGCAACCAACGCTTCCCCCTTATATGGATTGGCGGCTGCTCCCAGCTTATACGTATCGATTGATTCTAATGCTTGGTTAGCAGCAGAAATTGCTTCATAACAGCCGTTCCAATAATTACTAGACGTATTGGTTCCTGCACCAATAATATCTTCCCAGGCATATGGCCTATCACGTGTATCAACAGAGTTTCCTACTCCTGGTCCCTTATCAACTGCATTATCTGATGCGGATTCTGCAAAAGAAAGATAATCGGCAGAAGGGTAAGCGGTGCCAACCAATTGGGCAACTTTTTGTACCGTATTTATCTCGGTTCGGTTATCCGGTTCTTTATCTAAATATTTATTACAAGAAGCCAATAAAACTAGGGCTCCGATAACTCCAATGTGAATTCTATTAAAATTTTTCATTTCTTACTTATCTTAAAATCCTACTTTTAATGAGATTGTAACCTGTTTTGGAACTGGTAAAGCAACGCCTCCTGTAGCAAAAAACTCGGGGTCCTGTCCGTGCAATCTCTTATCCGCCATAATTGTCCAAATGTTATTTGCAACGACGTTAATACTTGCATTGGTAATACTCATCCGCGAAATAAATTCCTTTGGCAGCGCATATCCCAACGATATATTTTTCAACTTAATATAATCGCCGTCCACTACACGTTCTGTGGAATAATTATACGCGTTATAAGGATATGCAGCACTTACCTGTGTACCAGATGCACTAACAACATTGGTTGCCGAAATTGGATCTAACAAAGCCGGTATCGTTGTTTTTAGCTCATCTCCCGGCATGATCCAACGGTTTAACATGTCTTTTGTCATAACAGACATATCATCATAAGAAGATCTGATCGAAGGTTTTAGACGTAATTTGTTCCCCGCAGAAAAGGTCAAGAGACCGGAAAGTGTAAAACTTTTATACGAAAATGCGTTGAAGAAACCTCCCGTAAACGTTGGTTCAACGGGTCCTTCATACTTTAAATAATCTAGGATTTGACTCTGTAGATATACATTCGTTGTCTTGATACCATCCGTTCCAATGAAAGTTGGATATCCATACTCTGGATTTAAACCGTCAAATTGAAGAGAAAATAAGCTACGTTGTGAATAGCCCTGCACAGCTCCACCAGTATTTGAAACTGCCCGCCAGATATTGGGGTTAATATCCAAACGTGTGATTTTATTCTTATTAAAAGCAAAGTTAAAGTTGGTCTTCCACCTAAAATCTTTGGACTTAACAGGAGTACCCGTTATAGCGACTTCAATACCCTTTGCATCCATATCGGCATAATTGGCTGTCTTTGTATATTCGCCGTCAATACCTGAGGTTTGAATTGAACCTAAAAGGTCATAACTCTTTCTCTTATATAAATCGACTGTTAACCCGACCTTGCTTTCGAACAAGCCCATATCAAAGCCTAAATTGAACTCGTTCATTTTTTCCCAAGTCAATTCTTTATTGGCAATATTGGATATATAAGTTAGCGTTTCTTGATCCACAATCTCGCGACGTCTCGCTATTTGATTATAGAACACCGCTGAAGAATTTGTTGCATTACCCATATTGGCGACCATACCATAAGTCGCACGGACAGATAGATTGCTTAAGAATAAATCTTTCGGCCAGAACTTTTCTTCATCAACATTCCATTTTCCCGAAACGTTCCAGGTAGGCAACCAACGTGCTGTGCGCGATTTACCCATTTTATTAGAGCCATCATAACGGACGGTTCCATTGACAGAATACTTTTGTTTATATGCATAGGCTGCTCGCAAACTATATCCATTAAACCGGGTAAAGTTGTATCCCATGCCATAATAAGGTTTGCCCTCTTCTCTTGCTTCTTTAAAATATTCATATGCTGGAACCGCCAATCCTCCGTTCTCATAGGAGTATCCAACGCCATCAAAAAATTCAGCTTGACGGTCAGTTGTAATCATTTCCATATTAGCGAAAACATTGACATTATGTCCTCCATTAAATTCTTTATTGAATTCTAAATCCTGACGGAAATAATAATATTTTAAATTGTCGTTATTAATTTTATAAAACCCACCCTCTGGCAAAACACTGATAGGTAAATCGTTTGGAAAAGCGGGGTTGTTATATAGCTTATCATTTGAGCCTACTATGGTCGCATCCGACATCGCTCTAAAGGACTGTACATAGTTTGAGTTCTCTTTTAAAAAGGTCTGATTTTCACTTTTTGAGAAACGATACGCTCCCGTAACAGAGTATGAAAGGCTAGGAATAATCTTATATTTCAGCGCGCCCTGCACTTTGAAATCGATCATACCAAGTTCCATATAATTGTTGTTCACCTCATTTAGGATATTAAATGGAGCATAGTCACGTGTAAAATACTCAAGATCACCATTCTCGTCATAAGGTGTAATCAAGCGGCTTGTACCAAGAGCGTAATTATAAGGATTGATATCATAACCTCGATAGTAAGACCCGTATACTGGATCTGATTGTTGATTTACGGTACCAGGTGTCTTTTGTTGTCGAATAGACCCATTTCCTAATACTTCGGCGCTGAATTTGTCGTTGAATTTATAGTTGGATCTAAAATTACCTGTAAATCGCTGAACGTTATTACCAATAGTCATCCCAGGATCTTTCAAATAAGAAACAGATGAATAATTTTGGGTCTTCTCAGTACCCGAAGAAACGCTTAAGGAATGTTCCTGAACAAAAGAATTTTTGAACAACAAATCAAACCAATCGGTATTTGCATTTGCGTAACGTGTCAAGAAATCGACCTGACTTGGAGCATCATTTCTAAGTCCATATGTTTTCGTTGTCTCGTCATATTCATACAGCTTATTGTACATTTTATAAAAGACTCCACCATTCGCCCCTCTTGAAGCATTTGGAATTTGGTAATATCCCTTATTCTTCAACTCTATCATGACCGCCATTTGGTCATATGAAGTCATTACATCAAAATTATTATAACTCGGCTTAATATAGGATGTAAAATTCCCCGTATAGCTAACATGTGGTTTTCCTTCAGAAACCTTTCCTTTTTTGGTGGTTACAACGATTACCCCATTCATTGCCCGCGCACCATACATCGCTGTTGCTGCAGCATCCTTTAAAATATTAAAACTTTCGATATCATCAGGGTTGAGCCCTGCAACAGAAGACCCTAACAGCGTATTCATATCTCCGGTTGATAACTGCTCATTGGAGATATTAACCACGTCTTCTAAAATAATACCGTCGATTACCCAAAGTGGCTTATTATCCCCTGATAATGAAGTTGCTCCACGCACCCGAATCTTCGGTGCTGCCCCAAAAGTTCCCGAAACATTTTGAAGGGAGACACCCGCGACTTGTCCTTCGAGCATTCTAGAAACATCAGGTACCCCGGCGCGCTCAGCATCTTTGGCATCTACCCTGGTCGCAGATCCCGTAAAAAACTTTCTGTCAATATTTTGATAACCAGTTGCAACCACATCAACCACATCCAACTGATTATCAAGTGGCTTTAAAATAACAGTTACACTAGTACGACCTCCTACAGAGATTTCGGTTCCAACATATCCTATATACCGAACAACTAAAGTCGAGGTTAAAGGAGCATTGATTTTAAAACGTCCCTGCTCATCCGTCTGCGTAGAAACTGAGGTTCCCTTTACAGTAACTGTAGCGCCACTTAATCCTTTTCCGTCTTTATCAGTGACTGTACCTGAAACCGATTGCTGTATGGCCAATGGAACCGTCAGACTGATATTCTTTGAATTACTATTGACCGAAATCGTATTGGCAATAATCTTATATTCAATATTATTGTTTTTCAATACAGCATTCAACGCTTCCTCTACGGAGGCATCCTTCACGTTCACTGAAATCCGGGCCTTGGAATTTAGGTTTTCGCTGTATAGCACACGTAGATGGGACTGCTTGGAGATGGCAGAGAGCGCTTCTTCAATGCGGGCATTGCGCATATTTAATGTAACTTTTTGTGCCGTGCTCTTCGCGTGCACGCCAGTTACAAATGCAAATAGAAGACATGTACTAATTTTCATAATACGTAATGGTTTGCAAAATCGTGGGTCTTGAGGGATCAAGGACCACCTTTTGCTAAGTGGTAAGTTATTCATACATTTACACTTTGTGGTTAATTGGGGTTTAATTGTTCAATCTTTAGATTTAGGGCCTGATGATCACATCTTTTTCTGAACAGGGATGCGCCAACATTCCTGTTCTCTTTTTTGGGCCAATGTAGTTTTTGTATTATTTTATCATAGGCATATATTTTTTTTTCAATTAGGCTGATTAAGTTCTTGTCGCAATAATGAGTTTATTTCCTTCTAGCTCAAATTTAAGATTGCTTACATAAGATAGCATCTCCAATACCTGAGACAATTTTACGTCACGTTCGATACTGCCCGTATATTCCTTATCGAGCTGTACATCACCTCGGAATGTAACATCAAGGTCATACCAGCGGGATAATTGATGCGCGATATTCGTTATTGTTTCCTTCTTAAAATAAAACTCATTGTTGTGCCATGCAAGATCATGTGCCAAATCAGCCTTCCCTTTGACTAAATTGTCCTTAAAAGAAGATGCATATTCACCGGGGAATAACTCTACATGTTGATTATTTTGCCATACCTCAACTCTACCCTCAGCCAAGGTCGTACGAACCAAATCTGAGTAAGAATTAATATTAAAATGTGTACCCAACACCTTGATTTCGTTTCCTCTGGATTCTACTATAAAAGGCTGCGTTGTATTAGGTGTAACTTCAAAATAGGCTTCGCCATCCAAAAAGACCCGACGTTCTTTTGTGGAAAATTGCGCCGGAAATTTCAATTGAGATAAGGCATTTACCCATACTTTGGTTCCATCCGCTAAGGTCATTTTATAAAAACTTGCTTTTGGAACAATCAAAGAGTTATACTGCAACGGAATTGGTTGATCGGTTTGCTTAACGACCAATTCATTGCTGTTCCCGATTAAGTTATTATTTTTTGTCAAGGTTTTAGTGGAATCACCGTTTAAAGAAACCTTTGTACCGTCAGCGAGAACTAATACTGCACCGCTGGTAGCAGGTGCTATATCTTGCTTTTTTGAAACTATTACACGCTTATCGCCCGAAAGGAATGAATCAAAATCACCTTGCCATAATAGAAAACCTCCTAATAAAAACACAATGGATGCTGCAATGCCCAACGACCATTTGCCAAAAGATCGTCCATTTCGTTTTTTATTATTCAACTTATCCCATGCTTGATTTGCATTCAATTGTCTAACGATGGATAAATCTTCTTCAATATTTTCTGCTTGACGAAATGATTCCAAAAATCGTCTATTTTGGAGACTGGAGTTCAACCATTTATCCAGTTGACTTTGTTCTTCTGCCGTAAGCTGACCGCTCAAGAACTTTTGGATAATTTTTGAAATATGCCCTGTGTTTTCTTTCATATATTACACTAAAGAAACGCTGGACAAAAAAAGGGGTGACAAGAATTTAAATATTTTTTAATAAAAATATAACAAGGGGGATAAATTCAGGGTTTAATCGTTTTAACAGCATCTTCATACCACGCTGTTTTTGTGTTTTCACGGTATTAATACTAATTTGTAGTTCTTTGGTAATCTCCAAATTAGACAAACCTTCCAGATAGCCTAAGCGAAAAACTTGTTGACAGGCAAAAGGCATCTCTTCAATGATTCTATAGATCTCTTGAATAACCTCACTATGGATCATATTTAGTTCTAGCGCTGTATTGTCTTCCTCTGTAAAACCTACTACGTTCCAGTATTTTTGACGAACTTTTTCATGGCGAATGTGGTTATAACAGGCAAATCTTACTGAACTGTATAGGTAATTTTTTATTGCAATCTCATTATCGCTGACTTGATCAGTATTTTTGAAATAAGCAATAAAAGAGTCTTGTACAAGATCTTCAGCTATAGTAAGATCACCCAATATCTTCCATGCAAAATGACATAATCCATTATAGTGTGTTTTGAATAATACTTCTTCTTTCTGCATCGTTAGCTCTCTCGTTGCCACTTATTGTATTCTATAGGTGGATATTTAGGACATACAAGTACATCTCCTGCGTTGAGATGTTTAATAATTGTGCTATAAAAATGGCTAATATTTTTTATTATTTGCAAAAAAAATAAAAAATATTAGCCAAGGTTCTATTTCTAGCACCTAGAAATAGCTGTTCTTATTAAAATGGACCACAAAAGAAAGTCGCACTAGAACGATTAAAACGAAATATATTAAGATAGTGTCAAAAGATTGACTAAAAAAAAGAACCTTTCGCTTAACCCTAAAAGAAAGTAACAAAAACTAACAGCTTTTTCAAAATTGACAAGAATATACGCTGAGATTTTCATAAAACAATGGCCCCTCCAAATAATCTTTGAAAGAGCCATTAAACATAAACATAAACTATAATTCTATCCTACCGGAACATACTTTACAGTTTTCTCCGGATTTTCAAAATAACCATAAGGATAAGCGGAAGTCGGATTCACATAAGTCATCTTTTTGACCTTTACGCCTTTTATACTAAATTCCTTATAAAATTCTAATCCTGTCTCTGTATACACATAAGAATAGATATTCTCGTCGCTTGCATCATCAAATACAAAAGCGCGATTCATATCACTGTAAATATAGGCCTCATAACTCTTTCCTCCCACCTCTACGGCATATTCAAAGAAAGAATCAAATAGTTGAGCTGTTTTCTGCAGTTTTTTTATCAATGCAGCCGGGTCAGATTTTATCGGAAGCATCACAACACGATTATAAGTCTTGCGACCTTGGAGAACAACTGAATCTGTGGTCGCTTTCAGTACTAAAAACTCAAAATCCCCCTTGGTACCTGAATCCACTGCGCCCTCTTCTGTATATCTTCCTGGAAGTGCAAAAAAATGAATAATCTCGTTGAAAGTATCAAAAGTCAAAATGGGTCCTGCTCCAGGATACACCTTATAGGAGCTTACCTGTGTTGTGTAATCGGTATGTATATTTTTATGCACATAGTCCGCTTGAAACTCAACACGATCATCAGAGGTAAACTTTGTAAAAAGATTATAACCTCCAAATTCCAAATCTTTACTCGGATAGTATTGCATAATCCAGCCGTTCGGATTTGATTTTAAAATTTTGTATGCATTGTCTACGCTTGCATTCAACCGTTCTGTTGGGTTATCTTCAAAGAATCGATCGCGCTTTTTGTCACAACTTGTTCCCAACAAAAGCGATACAAACATGGCTATATAAATTGAATGAAATTTCATAGTCTTTTATTTATTTGATTTTAGTTTGATCAAAATCACCTAATTTCGCTGTCCTATCGAGGATATTTTTCCGAAGTAGATCCATGTCAATTCCCCATTTATCCTTCATGTAAGTTTTTACGATATTGAGTTTTTTCTGCACCAACGTCCTACCTGCGGCCGTGGATCCGGGTGCTGTCAATATCGCATTAAATTCCTCTTGGCTTCGGGTCACATAATAAGAATAGAGTTCAGCATAGTCTTCTACCGCTTCTTTTGAAGCATACGGTGAGATAAAACCATCAGCCACAGCCAAACCTATCCTCGATTCCGAATAGGTCTGACTCCAATCATCTCCGACATACGAAGTTCCTGTAATACTGTTAAAATCAGAAGGAAATGGCTTTGTCTGATTCAAAATATGCTGAAATTCGTGATGTATTGTTTTGAAATAATAATAATTTAAAAAATCGACATCATTTGCATTTTCTTCGTTCAGGTCCAACAAATTATATAAAGACATCTTTGTCCCATTTTCAGCAGTGCCTAATACGACTGTACCGTTGTTCATAACAGAAACAGATCCTATATAATTCAGTAACTTCGGGAAGTAACTCCGAATGAATTGTTTACTCCCTGTCAAATCATCATAAGGTTGCAAGCCTAAATATTGGATTAACCGAGTCATTCTTATCGATGCATCATAGGTGGCTGGTACCAGATTATAATTCATATCCGATTCCTTGTCTACATATTTATATAAGACGTCTATGTTGTAAGGTTTCGTAATATTTTCATAGATATATTTATCTAAGTCATTCTGTGCTAACTTCGAATCAATGAAAACACTGTTTGGATCCAGCTTATCTTCCTTTCTACATGAAGAGAGAAAAGAAAGCAATAGCCCCGCGTATAATAGATTTTTAAAAATGTTCATCTTATCTTGGATTTGGAGTTAAACCTGCATTAATAACATCTTGTGGCAATTGTATTGCTCTTCTGTTATCATTTGTCGTCAATACATCTGAAGAGACTGATCCTACCGTCCCCCCCGACAATGTTCTTCTGTAAACCTCTATGCCATATCGTTTGAGATCAAACCAGCGAAGCCCTGTATGTAGCGTCTGAATTCTACGCATAAAAAGTACTGCATGAATCATATTTTCTTGCGTCCCCGACTCAATCGCATATTCTGGATTGTTCAATTTCTTTTTCGGTGTTGGAACTTTTGGCGTATAATACGCGAAATGGTTACCCCAGTTATTTATTCCTTCCACGGTCATTTTCGAAGCAAAATTTACGGTATTACCTGCCCAAAGCTGCATATCCTGAATAGCTGCATCATACTTTTTAAGGTGGATATTAGCCTCTGCCCTGGTGAGGAGGACTTCCTCCGAAGTCAGTTCTGTCATCGTAGTACGCCAAAAACCAGTTTGTGATACGGGATCTGTAAATTCGAAAAGATATGGAAAGCGAGGGAGTAAAGCCTTATCAATATTGGTCCCTCCATATACATAAGCCCTAATTCGATAATTTGTAGAACCTATTTGAATAGCTCCAGATTCAATACCAGGCCAATTAGCAGAAGCCAAGTAGGGAGCGATCGCAAAAAGAGTTTCCTTTTTTGCAATAACCGCATTATGGTTATATCGCGATCCTGTATAATATGCTCCAAAAGTAAGTCCAAGGCCTGAATACGGTGAAAATATAAGAAAATTAGCCTTCAATGTGCTGCTATTATATTCCCGCGACGCATTGCCTTGGTCGGCTGCAAAAGCAGCGACTTGCGCATAGTTGCGCAAAGATTCCGTAGGATCTCCAAGAGCTTTAGAAGCATAATCAGCAGCTTTCTGCCAGTCACCCATAAATAAATATACACGCGCAGCAAAGGCATATGCAGCAGTTTTATTGAAATGGTATTTTGCGGTAGCACTATTCGAATATGCCGCATCATCGATCAAAGGAATTCCCTCTTCCAGATCTTTAACCACAAAATCATAAACTTCTGCTACAGTATTTCGTTGATATTTGGGTGAAAGAGTCGTCTCGGGTTTCGTCATATAAGTAACACCGAGGTCAGATTTTGACGTGCTGCGGTTGTAATGTTTACCAAACAGGTTAACCAGCATAAAATGATTATATGCACGGGCAACCAATGCCTCGCCTTTCTGAGGTTGAAGATTTTCAGGATTTCCGGCTTCATCTATGGCATTTAAAGCTGCATTGGTACTCGATATCGCTTTGTAGGAGGCCATCCAAAATTCATTGATATCATCAACATCCTTTTCCGTAATTTCAGACCAACTATACATCTGCCCCGATAATCTGGTCGAATTGGGATTTGTTGCCCCATAATCATCGACATTGTCCGAAGACATCTCAGCTGTCATTACATAAGAACTTGTAGGATAAGCAGAAGTCAAGATTTTTCCGATCTTATCCGCATTGTTTAATTCAGCACGGTTATCTGGCAATTCATCCAAATATTTATTACATGAAGTAAAGCCAATGAAACATCCCGAGAGTATTAATATATTTAAGAATTTAGTTTTCATTTCAAAAAAGTTTAAAGTCCTAACCGTACAGTTAACGTATATTGCCTTGGAATTGGTAAAGCAACCCCACCAGAATTGACAAATTCAGGATCTTGTCCATTTAACCGCTTGTCAGCATATACCAACCATAGATTGGTTACATTCAATCGGAAGCCCAAAGAGGACACTTTAAAAGAATTGACAACATTTTTAGGTAGATCATAACTCAAGGATAAATCCTTCAAACGAATAAAGTCTCCTTTTGCAATATTAACTGAAGAATAATTGTAGGCATTATAGGCATATCTATAATCTCTGTCATTCCTCACAATACGTTTATCGATCATCACCGGTACATTGGTGATCAATTCGTCACCAGGGACAGTCCACGAATCCCAAAACTCGCGTGTGGTAGCTGTTAGATCCGTATATTGGGTTTTATAGACTGGATCCAAGCGAACGACATTGCCAAAGGAATAGGTAAAAAACACGTTCAACTTAAATCCTTTATAGCCCAAGATATTTCCAAAACTTCCCATCGTTGTTGGTTCCGTTGGACCTTCGTATTTTAAATAACCAATTTTATCACGCTCCTGAAAGTTAAGTCCTGTGGTGGTAGGGCCATCCGGTCCTGTAAAAATTGGAAGTCCATTGATGTCCAACTTTTCAAACGGAATAGAAAATAAGGATCTTACCGGATATCCCTGTAATCCGAACCCATTGCCAGAAATCAAATCAACAACCTGCTTATGGTTTTCCATTTCCGTAATTTTATTGACGGCTCTGGTGAAAATAAAACTAGAGTTCCACGAAAAATCTTCATTTCTAAGAATTGTTCCTGAAACACTCAATTCCAAACCATGTGAATTCATTTTGGCAATATTTCCGTATTTCGAAATTTGCCCCCCCAGACCTTGTGTATTGATTTCTCCGATCAGATCATGTTGCTTACGCGTGTAGTAATCCACGTCAATTGCAAGCCTATTGTTGAACATGCCAATTGAAGTACCAATATTTAATTCTTTTTTCTTCTCATACGTAAGCAAGGAATTTTCTAGATCTTTTATCTGTAGACCTGTTTCTTTATCTCCTGCACTCGGACGCCAAGGATTATAACTTTCTAAAATAGCTTTAGAGTTTGTCACAAATGAAGGTCCCCGATCTGCGGTCAAACTATAAGAAGCTTTAAACGATAAGGCATTGATAGGCGAATTCCAATTCTTGAAGAACTTTTCATTATGTACATTCCAAAGTCCGGCAACGTTCCAGGTTGGCAACCATCTTGCCGAAGTCGATTTCCCCAATCTATTGGTACCTTCATACCGCAATGTACCATTTAACGTATATCGTTCATCATAGGTATAGTTTGCCTGACCAAAAAAAGCGACCTCCCTATTTCTTGTATTGATAACCTTGAAATAATCACTATTTTCTTCTTGTCCCTTTTTAAATACATGGTAATCTGTAAATGGAATTTCGCCTAGATCATATTGAATGCCCCATCCACGATACCAGTCGTTATTCCGGGTATCATTATTGACGGTTGCTCCCCCAAAAGCGTACAATTTATGTACTTCATTAAATGTATTGTTATAATTGAAATTGAACCTAAAGTTCTGGGAGACCATCTTGTAATCCGTACGGTTGTATATTCCCCCATAAGGTAATACGGATACCGGAACAGCATATGGATCGTCAGGATTTTTATATAAATAAGGATTCTTATCTCGTATAATGGTATTAGGCATTGCACGATAAGCAAGCGCTTGATTGGAATAATCCTTCACATAGTGCTGTTGTGACGATTGCTGATAACGCAAGGCCCCCATTGCCGTTAATTCCAATTGTTTTAGCACCTTCCACGATAGTTCGCCTTGGAATTTGTAATCGCCCACATTAATATCCATATAGTTATTCTGCAATTCATTCAGGATATTGAATGGAGCATAATTTCTAATGTAAGACTCTTTCGCATCCAAGGTACGTGATGTATTCATTGCATACGAATATGGGTTGATATCGAAATCGCGTTTTACCTGCATATTCACAACATCAATCGTTTGACCGAGCGTTCCAGGTGCACGTTGATCACGATACGATCCATTTGCCAATAAATTCAACTTTAAATTGTCAAGCAAATTGTATCCTGCGTTAAACATCGCTGTATATCGCTTCACACCACTTTGTTTTGCCCATCCTGGGTCATTGATGGCACTTAATGATGTATAATATTGTGCTTTTTCTGTACCGGAAGTCAAACTGATCGAATGGTTTTGCATAATATTTCTACTAAACAATTCTTTGAACCAATCTGTATTCCTGTATTCAGCCTGACGCAAATAAGCATTTCGCGCGGTCTCGGTATTTTCCAATTTACCCGCATTGATCAGCTGATACATTTTACCATAAACACCACTCTCAGAAGCTACCGAAACATCAGAAAGGTTGAGCCACCCACGTTGGTCCATAAATTGATACATGGACATTTGCTCCTGGGAGTTCATGATATTAAAACTATTATAGGAAGGGATATCCCTTGACGTAAATTCACCAACGTAATTAAATGAATTCCGCCCAACAGCACCTTTTTTGGTTGTAATTACAATCACACCGCCCATGGCGCGCGCACCATAAATTGAGGTAGCTGATCCATCTTTTAAAACTTGAAATGACTCAATATCATTCGCATTTAATCCAGCGACGGCGGAACTTATCAATGTCAGTGCATCGCCTGAAGATAGCGCATCCGAAGAAACATCGGCCACATCCTCAATAATAATTCCATCAACAACCCAAAGCGGTTTCGAACTACCATAAATTGATGTTGCACCACGAACACGGATCTTTGGTGCTGAACCGAAAGTTCCTGACGTATTCTGTACCGAAACACCGGCAACTCGTCCTTCCAGGGAACGACTTGGATCAGGTAATCCGCCCAATTCAACATCTTTCATATTGACTTTGGCCGTTGCTCCAGTAAAATTCTGACGGTCTATTTTACCGCCAAGTCCTGTCACAACAACCTCATCAATTTGTTGTTCGTTGGGCTGTAAGACAATTGCGAGGTTTTGTCGGCCACCGACAGCAATCTCTCCTGCAGTATATCCAACATAACGGACGATCAAAGTCGCATTAGGCTGCGCGTCTATACTGAAACGTCCGTTCTCATCTGTCTGTGTAGAAACCGAGGTACCTTTTACGGTAACAGTGGCTCCAACTAAGCCGTTCCCATTTTGATTTCTAACTATTCCCGAAACCTTCTGCTGGGCAACAGCATCATAATTTTCTTCCGCTATTCTGCTATTTACGGAGATTGTATTTGCAATTATCCTATAATCTAAATGATTATTACGCAAAACAGAATTTAATGCCTCTTCTACAGAAGCATTCTTCAAATTCACATTGACTCTTGCCTTAGAATCAATATTTTCCCCATAAAACAACTGCAAATTGGACTGTTTGGAAATCGCATTGAGCGCCTCTTCAATCCGTGCATTTTTCATCTTCAAAGTAACTTTCTGTGCTAAGCCGTTAGCTTGAACTCCAGTCACAAAGGCGAAAAGAAGGCAGGTACTAATTTTCATAATACGTAAAGGTTTACAAAACCGTGGGTCATGAGGTATCAGTCGCCACGTTTTGCCAAATGGTAAGTTATTCATACATTTACTCTTTGTGGTTAATTGGGTTTACTTAATTCGCTTTTCAATTTTTTTAGGCCTTTTTGATCATTCCGGAACAGGGATGCTGCAACATTCCTGTTCTTACTTATTGATAAGACCTTTAGATTAGGTATTATTTCTTTTACATATGACACTCCTTTTATTTATTTCCTACGATTAATTCTTGTCCATCAAATTCAAATTTTAAATCACAGACGTAAGTCAACATTTCTAAAACTTCAGACAACTTAACATCGCGTTTAAAATTGCCTGTATACACTTTATCCAACGCCACATCTTTCCTAAATTTAACATGGATGTCATACCATTTTGAAAGTGTGGAGGCAATCTCAACAATGGTCTCTTTTTTAAAATAAAACTGATTGTTGTGCCAGGATAAATCGTGTTCCAAATCTGCCTTGCCTTTGCGAAGCTGTTCGCCTACAAGATTCGCATATTCCCCAGGCTCCAAAACAATGATATTTCCAGAATGACTCACTTGCACTCTGCCGGAAGACAATGTTGTACGAACATTTTTTCCGTACGCATTAATATTGAAATGCGTCCCCAATACCTTCACTTCGTTTCCTCCGGATTCCACAAAGAAAGGTCGATTTCCGTCATGAGAAACTTCAAAATAAGCCTCACCTTCCAAGAAGACGCGACGCTCGTTTTCTTTAAATTTTACAGGAAATTTAAGTTGAGAGTTGGCGTTTACCCAGACTTGGGTACCATCTTCTAAATTTATTTTATAAAAATTACCTTTTGGAACAACCAATGTGTTAAACTGTAATGGAGCTTCTGTCACTGGCAGGTCTGACTGGTCTATATTATCAGTAACGATTTTTGGATCAACTGTTTTGTTCGACTTCTCCAAAGGCAAAACTGATCCATCCGCCAAGACCAATAAGGCTCCTGGTTGCGCCGGTGAAATATCTTTTTTTATAGGACGAATAGTTGCAACTTGCTCAGAAACTTTCCGATCCTGTTGAAATATATAAAAGAGTGATGCTCCTAATAGTACAATGAGAATGGCAGCAACACGAAGAAGAGGACTGTAATTTTTCTTTATTTTCTTAGGAGCCTGCTGAATATTACCCCAAGCCTTGTCTTCATCCAAATTGGCAAAAAAATTAAGATCTCTCTCAATATTCTCTGCCTCTCGAAAGCTTTCAATCAAATCATCATTACTTTTGTCAGATTTCCGCCACTGCTCAATAGCATCCCGTTCCGCCACGGTTTCTTGACCACGAAGCAACTTATTAATGAGTTTGGCTATGTAATTGGTATTAGCTTTCATATCTATAGGTTAGAAACCCTATAGATTCACCACGGGTGACAAGAATTAAAATTATTTTAATAAAAAAATAATAAGGGGTAAAAATTCGGGATGGAGCTTCTCTAACAAGATCTTCATTCCCCGTTGCTTTTGGGTCTTCACGGTGTTCACACTAATCTGAAGTCTTTCCGTAATTTCAAGATTCGATAAGCCTTCCAAATAGCCCATCGTAAAAATTTGCTGACAGGCAGCAGGCATTGTTGTTATAATCCGATAAACCTCATTGATCACTTCGGTATGAATCATGGAAAGTTCAACAGAATGCGCATCTTCTTCACTGAACCCTACTCTCGTCCAATACTTTTCCTTTACTTTTTCATGCCTAAGGTGCTTTAAACAAGAAAACCGAACAGCAGTATATAAATAATTTCGCACAAAGCTTTCAGATTCATCCATACGTTGCCGCTCCTTAAAAAAAGTAATAAATGCTTCTTGTACCAAATCTTCGGCAATAGCAGATTCCCCTACAAATTTCCATGCAAAGTGACACAAGCTTTTATAATGCGTTCTAAATAACTTCTCTTCGGGTCCCATAGTTCTAACGGGTATAACAAAATTGATTAGCAACAATCGTTGGTGGCTGATAAACTAGTCTACTGTAAATATATAATTTTTAATTTTTGTTAAACAAAAATTAACACATTTATTACATAAATTATTCATACTGCACATTAAAAAATTCAATTTCTCAATAAATTAGGGTCTCTCGTTTCATTTTTATAAACCTATTTTCCTTAAAAAAATCTGTTCTTAGCCTAAAACAAAATCCCTGCTTTTATCATTTATAGAGAGAGAAAACGGTCAAAAACTAGCATTTTTTCGCTTTTTTTTACTATATTGTAAACTTTCAAAAAAAATTAAAACAAAGACTAAATGCTATTTACTGTTCTTTCAGGACTAATAACATCGAGCCTTATTGTTCCATTTGGTCGATTCCTAAAAACCAAATGGGGTTTTATTCTCGCATTCTTACCGGTACTTCTATTTCTATACTTTGCTCAATATATTGTACCTATTGGTCAAGGCTCTTATTTCGTACAATCAACATCATGGGTGCCCTCCTTAGGCATCAATCTGGATTTTAAATTAGATGGACTGTCACTACTTTTCGCCTTATTGATTACTGGTATCGGCTCCTGTATATTCTTTTACGCGAATGCCTATCTCAAAGGTCATCGGTATATCGACCGATTCTTTGGCTACCTCTGCCTTTTTATGTCGGCTATGCTGGGCCTTGTCCTGTCAGACAATATGTTATTATTGTTTGTCTTCTGGGAACTAACCTCGATCAGCTCATTTTTTCTTATTGGATTTAACAATGACAAAAATGATTCGCGCAAAAGCGCATTAACCGCACTATCCATTACTGGTTTGGGTGGTTTTTTTCTACTGGCAGGTTTTATTTTGCTAGGTAATATCGCAGGTACCTACCATATTACAGCACTCATCGGCCAAGTATCAATCATTCAACAACACCCACTATTTCCGCTAGTCTTTGGCCTCATAGCACTTGGAGCGATTACGAAATCAGCACAATTCCCTTTCCATTTTTGGTTACCCGGTGCCATGAAGGCGCCAACACCAGTGTCGGCCTACTTACATTCGGCAACCATGGTAAAGGCAGGAATCTACCTTTTGGCCCGTTTTTCACCAATACTTGGAGGCAACCCGATCTGGATGTATTCCCTCATGGCCATTGGTGGCCTCACGATGCTTTATGCCGCCTTCCATTCGCTTTTCAGAACAGACCTCAAGGGAGTACTCGCCTATTCAACCATATCCGCCCTCGGTATTTTGGTTTTCTTGTTGGGACTCGGTACCAAGGATGCCATTATCGCAGCAAGTGTCTTTATACTCGTACATGCCCTATATAAAGCCGCATTATTCTTGATTACGGGGATTATAGACCATGAAACGGGAACGCGGGATCTTACTGTCCTGCGGGGGCTACGCCAAGTTTTAATGCCTGTCGCTATTGCTGGCTTCCTAGCAGCACTTTCCAGTGCCGGTATTCCACTTACATTTGGATTTATTGGAAAGGATCTGATTTATGAGGCAACGCTACATGCCACACCCAATTTATTTCTCTATCTAACAGTCGCTGCAGTAGTAACAAATATACTCCTGGTCTCCGCTGGATTTATGGCCGGCATCAAACCTTTTATGGGTAAGTTGCCCGATCAATTTCATGATATCCAACTACCCTATAAAGCCATGTGGATCCCACCTTTACTTTTAGCTATATTAGGAGTTGTCTTTGGCTGTATCCCCGGACTTATTGGCGACTGGATTGCAGGGCCAACCGCGATAAGCATACTTGCAAAACCGGAAACTTTTCACCTGAAGATCTGGCATGGCTTTAATTTAGTCCTGCTATTAAGCGCTATTACAATTGCCGCGGGTACCTTACTTTATTTCGCAAACAGACCCAGCGATAAAAAATTGGTTTGGATAGCAAATTTCAATAAGATTTCGCCAGAATATATCATCCAGTTATGTGCACAGGAAATTGTTTTATTCTCTACTTTCTTCACCAATAAAATGCACAACGGCTATTTGCGTTCGTATCTATTGAAAATTATCTTATTTGCCGAATTATTGATCGCCTACCAGTTATACTTGGGCGGGCCACTCCATATCAAATGGGAAACCCTATCTCCGGTGAGTTTCTACGAAGTTACCACAGTCTGCATTTTGATCGGTGCTATTGTATTGACCATCCGCACCTCATCCCGTTTAACAGCTGTAGTAGCCACCAGTGTTGTAGGTTATGCCATCTGTCTTATTTTCGTGTTTTACAGTGCCCCGGATCTAGCGATGACGCAATTCACCATCGACACCCTAACCGTAGTACTCTTTGTGTTGGTACTTTTTAAACTCCCTTCATTCTTGAATCTGGCAAATCGGCGCACCGTCATTCGTGACGCTATCGTCGCTATCATTTTTGGCGTTTTACTGTCCATGGTCGCTCTTCGTGTCCTGCATGAACCAACAACGACAAATATCAGTGATTTCTATGGTGATTATGCATATGTACTCGCCAAAGGGAAAAATGTGGTCAATGTAATACTTGTCGATTTCAGGGGTTTCGACACCATGTTTGAAATCGTCGTATTGAGTATCGCGGCATTGGGGGTATATAGCTTATTAAAATTACGTTTAAAGTCCTCTGACAAAGAATAATGATGGATAAAGTTTATGCACAAATGAGGGGATAACTCATTGCTAAATAATAACAAATGAACAGTACAATATTACAGACCGCAACGCGGTATTTATTACCGATACTCTTACTTTTCTCGGTGTTCCTTCTACTCCGGGGGCATTATTACCCAGGCGGAGGTTTCGTCGGCGGCTTAGTTGCTTCGATCGCCTTTGTACTGCATAGTTTTGCCTTTGGCCCGCAAAACACCATGAAATTGATTCAATATAAACCACTGTCACTTATTCCCATAGGATTGGGAATTTCGGCCATCAGTATGTTCTTACCCGCATTTTTTGGCTATCCCGTCATGACCGGGCTTTGGCTGGAAGAGAAAATTCCTGTCATCGGGATGATAGGTACGGCCTTATTTTTTGACCTTGGCGTATACTTTGTTGTCATCGGTGTCGTCCTGACGATTTTATTTACAATTGCTTTAACTACTGAAGAAGAATAATGGAACTGATACTCGTGTTATTGATCGGCATCCTGTATGCAGCCGGAATATACCTCATCTTGCGTCGAAGCATGGTGAAATTATTGTTGGGGATTATGTTACTGGGCAATGGTACCAATATATTGATCTTCTTACTGGGAAATATTATTAAAGGTAAGCCACCCATCATTGGCCCCGATCTGAAGATATTCACCGATATTTATGCGGACCCGATTCCGCAAGCACTTATTTTAACGGCCATCGTGATCAGCTTTGGCCTGACCTCCTTTGCCATCGTTTTACTCAAGCGTGTATATGCATTGCTGGGTACAGATGATCTGGATGATTTGAACACGCCTGAGGAAGAAGATATATGATAGACAACCACATTATTGCCACGATTATCGTGCATTTATTTATTGCTATTGTCCAACTGATGTTGTGGCGCAAATCTACTGCACAACGTTTTCTGAGCGTTGGTGGAAGCTTGCTCGCACTCATTCTTGCCTTTAAACTATTCTTCAAGGTTTATGATGGCGGTATTTTGACCATGAATGCGGCCAATTGGAAAGCTCCGTTTGGGATCGTTTTTGTTGCCGACCTATTCAGTAGTACCCTTGTTCTCCTGACTTCAATCGCAGGTCTGGCGGTCTCCATCTTTTCCTGTGTCGGTGTGGGACGCCAGCGCATCCTCTATGGCTATTTCCCGATCTTTCACTTTTTGATGATGGGACTTAACGGCGCCTTTCTGACAGGTGACATCTTCAACTTGTACGTATGGTTTGAAGTCATTATTATTTCCTCTTTTGTACTCATGACCTTGGGCGGAAGAAAATCCCAGTTGGAAGGAGCTGTAAAATATATGGCCATGAATATCCTGGCCTCCACATTTTTCCTAACTGGAATAGGCATACTTTATGGTATTTCAGGTTCATTAAACATGGCCGACCTTGCCCTACGTATTCCTAAAATACAAAATCAGGCTTTAGTCGAAATTACAGCAACATTTTTCCTGATCGGTTTTGGTATTAAATCGGCCGTATTTCCACTCTATTTTTGGTTACCGTCCTCTTACCATACGCCGCCTTCGGCCGTCGCAGCGACATTTGGAGGCTTATTGACTAAAGTTGGGATTTACGCCTTGTTCCGGGTATTTTCCTTACTGTTTATTCCCAATCATTTTACCAAGGAACTTCTTATTGTGCTAGCCATATTGACTATCCTGACGGGCGCTTTTGGCGCATTGATCAAAACTAATATCCGGAGGCTATTTTCCTATTTGATCGTTTGCCATATTGGTTTTATGATTGGCGGTTTGGGCTTATACAGCAAATGGGCCTTATTGGGGGCAGTATTCTATCTGATCCATGATATTATGGTCAAAACGAATTTATTCCTCATAGCCGGTGTTATACGGCAACTACGCGGCACCATGGATATGACAAAATTGGGCGGAATCTATGCCCAATACCCAAAAATCTCATTACTTTTTGCCATTGTTCTTTTTTCACTGGTGGGCATCCCGCCGCTCTCGGGCTTCTGGCCTAAAATCTATCTATTCAAAGATGCTTTCCACTTAGAGAAGTATGCTTTCGCAGGAGCCCTGATTATTGGCAGTTTTATCACCTTGTTTGTCATCGCCAAAATGTGGGCACAGGTATTCTGGAAAGATGCTCCTGATCCGGAAATCATTGAGGATAAATTTGCGGGTATGATCGGCTATAAAAAAACAATGCTTATACTCCCAATCGTTATTTTGGCATCGGCATCGCTCTATATCGGGCTCAACGCCGAAGCGATTATCCATGTCGCGGATCAAATCGCTACACAACTACTGGACACATCACCTTATATAAACGCTGTATTAGGAGGGCAGAAATGATATGATAAAACAGTTTTTAATGAACCTTATGTTATCCTTTATTTGGGTCGCATTGACGGGATCGATGTATTACACCAACTTTCTCTTCGGCTTTATGATGGGATTTGGTATCCTCTGGCTGATGAATAGGAATGAGGTGGATCAACGCTACTTTTATCGGGTACCCAAAACATTGAGTTTTATTCTTTTTTTCCTGTGGGAAATGATTGTCGCCAATGTGCAGGTTGCCTACGACGTGATAACCCCCAAGTTTTTTATCAAACCTGCGATTGTCAAATACCCCATGGATGCAAAAACCGATTTGGAAATTAACTTGCTTTCCACCTTTATATCCTTGACGCCCGGAACACTTATCCTCGACGTAAGTGAAGATAAAAAGACGCTCTTCATCCACGTCATGTACATGAAAAGTAAGGAACAGTTTGTTACTACCCTTAAAAATAATGTTGAACGAAGACTTTTAGAACTCTTAAGATGACTTTAAATAGCTATTTTGATTATGTGATCCTTCCGATCTTGACTATTTCAGTCATACTGGCTTTTATTCGTCTGTATAAAGGCCCTCAGATATTTGATCGTGTGATTGCCCTAGATCTCATTATCACCATCGGAATTGGTATTATTACCGTTTATAGTATACGAACTTCGCAGGAAGTGTTTTTAGACATTGCCATGATCTTGGCACTTATCGCATTTCTTGGCACGATCGCGTTTTCATTTTATTTAGAAAAACAAAGCAAAGATGATTGATATTACTTTAGCCATACTGAGTACAATCGGGGCATTGGCCATATTATTTGCGTCAATTGGCATCTTGCGTATGCCCGATTTTTATTTACGCCTTTCGGTTACGGTAAAAGCGGCAACGTTGGGAGTAGGACTTTTGCTCATCTGTGCAGCCATGACCTTCCCGGATGTATCCGTCACGACCAAGGCCATCGCCATTGGATTTTTTCTGATCCTAACAGCTCCGGTTGCAGCACACATGATTGGCAGAGCTGCTTATATACAGCGGGTAAAAACATGGAAGGGAACTACCTTAAATGATCTTGAGAACGAAGGCAAGCTAGATTGCCGAAAAGAAGATTTTTAAGAAAAGCATATTCGGTTTTTCTTAAAAATCTTCTTGTCTTATTTGAACTTCTTGTCTTGGTCAGAATATGATACAAACAGGTGCCGGTACCGAAATTTCTTTCCCTGTATCTGTCAGCAAACCAGTTTTAGCATCCCGGCTAAATAAAACAATGTTGTTGGTATATTGATTGGCGACCAAAAGATATTTCCCATCCGGAGAAAGGTTGAAATTGCGCGGCCCTTTACCTTTCACTGAAAGATTAGCTATTTTCTTCAATTCCCCATCCTTCTCTACCGAAAATGTAGCTATTGTATTAGCATCGCCACGGTTGGTCGCATACAGAAATTTTCCATCAGCAGAGATCTTAATATCTGCTCCACCGTTACTTCCTTTAAAACCCTCCGGGTTGATCTCAAAAGTACTTTGATACATCCACGCATCACCATCTTTCTTATACGATGCAATTTGACCGGTCATTTCCAATACCACATACAGGAATTTCTCTTTCTTATCAAACACGATATGACGTGGTCCCCCTCCAGCTGGCGTAAAGATATCTTCCGATTCATCTGCAAGGCTATAGGTATTTCCCGCTTTATTCACTTGGTAAATAGAAATCTCATCCAAACCGAGATCTTGGACGTACAACTTATCCCCTTTATTGGAGAAAAAAGTAGAATGTACATGTGGCTTTTCTTGGCGTACGGGATCCACTCCCTTACCCTCGTGTTGTATTAAACGCGCTCTCTTGCTTAAAACACCATTACTTTCTAAATCAAACAGCGCTGCAGAGCCGCCTGTATAATTTGCTACAGCGAGCAAGCTGCCCTTCGGATGTACTTCAACAAAACAAGGCGACTCCCCTCCGGAAGGAAGTGAGTTTAGAAAAGTCAAATGACCGTCCTTAAAAGAATAGGCAGAAACAGTCCCCTCTTGATTTGGAACCTCATTAACGGCATAAATAAAGTTATTATTTCGCGCTAAAAAGGATGGATCTTTACTTTCTTGCGTGCTCGACAAGGTTGTTTCACCAGTTTTAACATCAAAATTATAAATATAGATGCCCTTGCTCGCGGTTTTGCTCGTATATGTACCCACAAACATGGGGATCTGTTGCGCAAAACTAGCCAGAGGTAAAATTGTCATCAAATAAATAAATGCTTTTTTCATTGAAATTATTTTATAGATGTAGATACTCATTTGTTGAATGAGACCGTTACATCAAGTTTGTTGTTAAATTATACGGGCCCGCAATTAAATTCCCTCATTCATTCCTCCGTGTGAGGATCTAAAACCCCTCCATTTTACAGGCGTAAATATCGTCAATAGACTTGTTAAATTTGGTTAAAACCGCCCTTTCTAATAGGCAAATGCGTATTTTAGCGCATCAATTTTAACAATTCTAAAATCGCCAATTTTAAATATTGCGAATACAAAAATATTGTTAAATAAAAGTACGAATAATTCATATAATCTGATAATTTTGTGCTGTTGTTCAAAAAAGTATATATTGAACACGATTATGGCTCATATCGGCAAAGGCTTGTGCCTTTAATCATGAATGAATCATAAATAAAAACGAGCGAGCCGAATGAAGTCAGCTCACGAATACCTTAGAATACTAATTTAATGAGTAAACGAGTTCATTTAAAAAATGATGAACACTCATTAATATCATAAATAATTTATACGGATGAAAAAAAACATTTATATATTGTTTTTATTGCTGTTTGCATCAATTCAGGCTAGTTTTGCGCAACGTCAAGTTATTGATCGCGTTGTAGCAACGGTTGGATCAGGCATTATCTTACAGTCCGATGTGGATATGCAATATTCGCAATGGTTAGCGCAAGGAAACAAACCTAACGAAAAATTTAAATGTGGCGTACTGGAGCAATTAATTATTCAGAAACTGCTCTCCCAACAGGCAGTAATTGACTCCATTGATGTAACCGAAACCGAGGTTGATGACAACCTCAATGCGCGTTTACGTCACATGTCCCAACAGGCAGGTGGGCAAGAACGTCTTGAGAAATTCCTCAACCGCTCGCTTCTACAATATAAGGAAGAAATGCGTCCCAGTGTATTTGAACAGTTGAAAGCAAATAAAATGCAACAAAATATTGTTCAAAAAGTCGATGTAACACCATTGGAGGTCAAACGTTATTTTGAAGGTCTAAACCAAGACAGTCTTCCTTATTTTAATACTGAGGTAGAAATTGGTGAGATTGTAATGATGCCCAAATTGACGGATGCGGAGAAAAAAGAACAGCGGGAGAAAATCGAAGGTATTCGTAAACAGATTGTAGATGGCTCAGACTTTGGTACAATGGCTCGTTTATATTCTCAGGACCCCGGTTCCGCTCCTTATGGTGGTGATTTGGGCTTCGGTACACGCGACAATTATGTAAAAGAATTCTCTGCGATGGCCTTTAAATTGAAACCGGGCGAAATTTCACCTATTGTAGAATCAAAATATGGCTTCCATATTATTCAGGTACTCGAAAGACGTGGTGAAGAGGTACACACACGCCATATCCTGATGAAGATCAATCCCGGTGCAGCCGCGTTGGAACGCACGAAAAATAAACTGGACAGTATCTATAAATTGGTAGTTGACAAAAAATTGGATTTTTATCATGCCGCTACCAATTATTCGGATGCGGAAGAAAGTAAGTTCAATGGAGGTATGATTCTAAATCAAGAGGGGTCAAGCCGTACCACTGTGATTCCTATGGATGGATTGGAGAAATCGGTATTTACAGCAATTGATCAGCTAAAACCTGGCGAGTATTCTAAACCAGAGCAATTTACAGACAAAATGGGCGATGTTGGCTACCGCTTCAATTACCTGAAAACACGTATCCCGCCGCATAAAGCAAATTTGGACGAGGACTTCACCAAAATCAAAGAAGCTGCCAAACAAGATAAGATCAATCGCAATCTAAGTAAATGGTTCGATGATAAATCGAAAACAACATTTATCAATATCAGTGATGAGTTTGGTTCATGCGATGAATTGAAAAAATGGAAAAAACAACAATAAGTATACGGTATTTGCAAAATAAGAAGGGCTTGAATATTAAATTCAAGCCCTTCTTATTTTGCAGTCGTTACTATTATTTCTCAAACATCATCTCGATCAGGATATTCCAATTGGCTTTCTTCACATCATCTTTTGCCAATTCGCTCAGTTGCCAGATGCGGATATAATTATACTTTACAACCTTATCCTTCTGTCTCACAGTTGCAGTTCCCTTTGTATACGCAAAATCACCGCTGTAGGAACGTTTTACTTCCTCGGGCACCGTTTCTATGGTCATCCGTTGTTTTTTGAGATAAGCCATCATTGTTGCCTTTCCTTCCATCGGACTGGTCCAAGGGAACAAAAACCGGACATCCTCGCTTAAAAACTCCTTATATGCGGTTGGGTTGTCTGCTTTCAATACGGTTGACATCAATTTGTCCGTTTCTAAGACAATATCTTCGCGCTGATTTAAACGCACTTTAGAGCGATGTTTCAAATACCAGGAATCGGTAGGTTCGATATATTCAAGATCAAACTCCCCATCCTTTCCATTGTTTTCCACTTCAGCACGAATATCAACCAACCACTTGCCCTTTTTATTCCGCTTCCATACAGTCAGATATTCTCCATGACGCAATCGAGCACCTACTTTTTGAAAATCCATAGAGCCCGAGGTAACACCAAATTCCTGACTCTTAGCAATCAGTGCAAACGTAGGCTGCCAATTCAAAACATCGGGAATATTCGGCCTGTTATTGAGGTAGTTGTAAGCATTTACTGCCGATGGAACATAAAACGTAGATTCCTTATCAATGATCGATAGAAATGCCTGATGCGGCGTAGACGCTTTTGACAATGCCGCGGCGTCCTTATCTGCCTGTAATAGGCTTCCAACTTTCTCAGGTATCTGCGCATATAGTGTCGTACCAGCGACACTCATCAATGCAACGACGGATAGCCTATTCCAAAAATTCATATGCAAATGATCTTTCTTTCCTCTTTTTATAAATTCGATTTTCTTATCTATCAAATCTTATTCCAAAGTGTTCCTTCTTTGCTATCTTTCAACTGAATTCCAATAGAATTAAGCTCATCGCGAATACGATCTGAAGTCACGAAGTCTTTATTTGCCTTCGCTTCATTACGTAACTTAATAACTAGGTTCATCACATCATCGATATCATCAGATGCGGATGTCTGATCATTTCTGAGCCCTAGGATATCTTCAACAAATTCTTTCAAGAATATTTTAAGGCCTGCTAATCCCTCTTCCGTTACCTTTGCCTTACCATCATAAATTGAGTTGATGATACGTACAATTTCAAACAATTCGGCAATGAGCACAGGACTATTGAAATCATCGTCCATAGCAGCATAACATTTGCGGCGGATTTCAGCTAAATTGAATGAATCAGCACCTTTCGACACCTTCAATTTATCCAAAAGGCTTACGGCTGTCATAAGGCGTTTATACCCCTTATCGGCCGCATCCAATGCCTCATTGGAGAAATCCAACGTACTTCTATAATGTGCTTGTAGCATAAAGAAACGTACGGCCATCGGCGAATAACCTCTATTCAATAGCGGATGATTTCCTGTAAAAAGCTCTCCCGGCAAAAATCCATTTCCAGCGGATTTGGACATCCGGGCACCGTTTACAGTCAACATATTGGTATGCATCCAGTATTTGGCAGGACTTGTATGGTTACATGCCTCGGACTGTGCAATTTCATTGGTATGATGTGTAGCCGCCAGATCCATTCCACCACCGTGAATGTCAAATTGATCGCCTAAATATTTTCTGCTCATGGCCGAACATTCAATATGCCATCCCGGAAATCCAACACTCCATGGAGCTGGCCAGCGCATAATCGTTTCAGGTTTTGCTTTAATCCATAAAGCAAAATCTAAACGGCCCTTTTTCTCGTCCTGACCACTCAATTCGCGGGTATTGTTGAGCATATCTTCCAATTTTCGATTGGTCAATATGGTATAGTCGTATTTCTCAACATACTTCTCAACGTCAAAATAGACGGTACCATTCCTTTCATAAGCGTAGCCATTCTCCATAATCTGTTCAATCATTTCGATCTGCTCGGAAATATGTCCCGTTGCCGTAGGCTCTATACTTGGAGGCAGCGTATTGAAAAGACGCAACACATCGTGGAAACCTATCGTATATTTCTGAACGATTTCCATCGGCTCCAATTGCTCCAATTTTGCCTTTTTTGCAAATTTGTCATCCCCCTCATCACGATCGCCTTCTAAATGCCCCGCATCTGTAATATTGCGCACATAACGCACTTTATAACCAAGATGGCGCAGGTATCTAAAAATCAGATCAAAAGACACAAACGTCCGGCAATTTCCCAAATGCACATCGCTGTATACTGTAGGTCCACAGACATACATACCAACTAGATTGGGATGAATAGGTTCGAATTTTTCTTTTGTTCGCGAAAGCGTATTGTATAAAAAGAGATTATGGTCCATGTTTAATCGCTACTTGAAAATCTATTTCTGTCTAAAATATATTTGAATTGGTACACCTGTAAAGTCAAAGTTTTCACGCAATTTATTCTCTATAAAGCGTTTATATGGATCTTTGATATATTGTGGCAGATTACAGAAGAATGCAAACATCGGCGTCCGTCCAGGCAACTGCGTTGCATATTTAATTTTGATATATTTACCCTTTAAGGATGGCGGTGGATAGTTTTCGATAATATCCAACATCACTTCATTCAACTTGGACGTAGGGATTTTCTTTGTTTTGTTGGCGTACACCTTATCGGCAACTTCCAACACCTTAAGAACACGCTGTTTTTCGGTGACAGAGGTAAAGATAATAGGCACATCTGTAAATGGTGCTATTTTCTCTTTGATGCGATCTTCAAAGGCCTTCATTGTTTTATTGTCCTTTTCGATCAAATCCCATTTATTGACAACAATCACGATACCTTTACGATTTTTCTCCGCTAAGTTGAAGATATTCACGTCTTGCGCTTCCAATCCATCTTGCGCATCGAGCATTAAAATCGTTACATCAGAATCCTCCAATGCTTTGATGGTACGCATGACTGAATAAAACTCAATATCTTCATTAACTTTAGATTTACGGCGAAGACCAGCAGTATCAATCAATAAAAAATTATGTCCGTATTGATTATAATGTATACGGATGGAATCACGTGTTGTTCCAGCCATTGGCGTTACAATATTGCGATCTTTACCGATCAAAGCATTTGTCAACGAGGATTTACCCACATTTGGACGTCCCACGATCGTATATTTAGGCAAGGATTCTTCTTCTTCCTGCTCCTCTTCGAAATGTGAAACAACAGCATCCAACAATTCACCTGTACCAGATCCTGTCGCCGATGAGATATTGAAGACCTCTCCTAAACCAAAGGCATAAAACTCGGCTGATTCATGGTGCAATTTCGCGTGATCGACTTTATTAGCCACCACGTAAACAGGTTTGGAGCTTCTTCTGAGAATATCAGCGATTTCGTCATCCAGGTCCGTGATTCCTGTAGTAACATCCACCATGAATATAACGACTGAAGCTTCTTCAATAGCGATATAGACCTGATCACGAATCGCCTCTTCAAAGACATCATCCGAACCATGTACAAAACCACCTGTATCAATTACTGTAAATTTCTTTCCGATCCACTCGGCTGTTTCATAATGACGGTCGCGCGTCACTCCGCTAAAGTCATCAACAATCGCTTTTCTACTTTCCGTAAGACGATTGAATAAGGTAGATTTACCAACATTTGGACGACCAACAATTGCAACAATATTTGCCATATTTATTTTATTTGATCCACCCACTATCACAGCAGATGGCACTTTTATGCTAAAAATATACTTAAGGGAACAAAGATACGGATTCGAAAGGGATTATCGAGACACAAAAACAAAAATGGCTTTACCGTGAAGTAAAGCCATTTATTGGGTTTTAAATTATAAATATTCGTCTAATTAGACGTTGGATTCTGTGTCAATTTACCTGGATAAGAATTTATTGCATCCTGTGGAATAAAATAAGTCACTCTAAAATCTGTTGGTAGAATATCTTCAAATTGTTTTTGTGGTCCTGGATAGGTACGATTTAAAGGATCTCCATTACGGAATACATCATAACTGCGTTCAGCCTGATAAGCCAATTCCAACTGACGCTCTTTATCGATCAGTTTACTTGCATTGGTAGCATCAATTGAAGTATATCCTCCGTTGACAATAGAACGATTTCTAATGGTATTCAAATCATTTAAAGCAGCACCATAGTTGCCTAATTTTGCATTAGCCTCTGCGCGATTTAAATAAATTTCACCTAAACGGCTAATTACCGGTGAATGTAATTGAGACTCCTCGCCTTCACGTGAACATTTCACAATATAGAATTGCGGATAAGCACGGTTTAAGGAAATATAGTAATCTATCATACCAGTGTATGTCTTACCATCTGCATAAGCAATTTTATAGGTTTGCTGTGCAGCATTGACAGCAGTCAATGTATAGACATTATCGCCATCTTTACAAGTCACTGTATTACCGTTTATGGTAGCAGGAGCCTGCACATAACTTAGTGTAACCGGGTCGCCTGCTTTTTTGGGTACATCTTGTTTAATAAACCGAAACACAGTTGTGTATTTTCCCGCATCATCTTTTGAATAAGTAGGTTCAATAAAGGCCGCACGTGCATCGACAATCGAATAATGATCAGGTCTCCAGTCATTGCGACCAGTCTCATTTAATAGATCAATATATTTGGCGCTTGAGTACATCTCACCCCAGCCCATACCACCAATATTGGAATACATACCACCAATCCCATAATAGTGATCGTCGCCCGAAAATTCAGAAGCAACACGTTTCACCGCAAAAATGGTCTCCTTGTTATCTTCAGGCCTAAACGTATTGTATTTCATGAATTGCTCACGGCCCAACAGGACATATTTACCTGAATTAATCACCTTATCCGCATACTCAACAGAAAGACGCGCATATTCCGCATTTGGATTTTTATACGTACCACTCATGTATAGGTATATACGGGAAAGCATTGCTTGAGCAGCCTCCTTAGATGCATACGCTGCACCGTTATTGATGGTCATTAAGGCTTCTGCCTTTTTTAGATCACTAATTGCCTGCGCATATGTATCTTTTACTGAAGCACGGTCGGGTAAGTTCAAATCATTGAAAACATCTTCAGGTGTACCATTTACAATCGGAACACCTAAGTTTGTTTCAGGACTTTGGTAGTAAGGCTTCCCGAATGCTCGACAAAGGTAAAAATACATCATCCCACGGATGTAATAACATTCACCTAATTTGTTGTCCATTTCTGTACTCTGACCTTCAGCAAACATCTTGATGACGTTCGAAGACTGTGCAATAGCTTTATAACCGCTATCCCAAAAGTTCTGTAAACGATAATTGTTCGGTGTTCTCGCATACGAGATAAATTCGTAAAATGCGTCTGTCGATGAACCTCGGATCATCATATTATCACCAGCGTATTCACCAAGACGGTGCATCGGATCAGACCAAGCTTTTAACTGCGCATAAGTACCTGTTACCATTGCGTCAGGATTACTTGCAATATTCTCTTCGTCCATTGAAGTATAAGGAAGACGATCTATATCGCAGGAGGATACTGCCGTAGCGATCAAAAGTCCTATTAATATCTTTTTCATTGTTGATTTTCTAAACGTTAAAATTAAAATGTTACGCTTGCGCCGAACATATATTTGCGAACCATAGGATATACAGAAACCCCAGCAGATCTGATCATTTGACCGCCCCCACCTTTACCATCTGGTTCAGTCAAAGGAAGCTCCGGATCAACACCCGAATAGTTTGTAATCGTAAACAAATTCTCTCCAGCTAAGAATACACGTAAATTTTTGATGTTATACTTTTTAAGATCGAAGTTATAACCCAAAGTCAACGACCTCATCTTTAAGAAATTGTTACTTTCCAAGAAGCGTGTTGATGGCGAATTACCTTTATCTTGGTTGTCGTATCTAGCGATCGGATGAGTGGCAACATCACCCGGTTTTTGCCAGCGGCTCCAACCATCCTGTAACTTCATCTGATTACGATCGGTGTAGGTTCCATCCGAGTCAAATTCCTGACGCGAATAATTATATAATTTACCACCTAATGAGAAACCGAATACCGCATTCAGGTCAAACTGCTTATAACTTAAAGCCGTACTGAAACCGCCAAAAAGATCCGGATTTCCTTTTCCTACATTACGGAAAGTAGCATTGGAATAGTTCGACGTCGTTGTCCTTGTTTCATTTCCATTAGCATCGGTTTCGTAGCGATACCACATTGGCAAACCATTATCCACATTGACACCAGCCCATTCTTTCAGGTAATAGGTATCTACCGGATAACCAGGCTGAAGCAAACGTTGCGCCGATCCCGCTATCCCTGATCCGTCTCCTGCGATAATTGGTTTTGAAACAAGATTACCATTGGCATCTTTGGTTGCAAATAGCTCGGTTAACTTATTTACGTTGTGACTTAAATTAACATCCAAACTCCAATGCAAATTATCATTTCGAACGATGTCGCCACCGATGGTCAATTCAATCCCCCGGTTTTGCATCTTACCAATATTTTTCCAAATAGAAGTGACGCCGGTCAGACCGCTGATAGGCACTTGATAAAGTACATTATCGGTCTTTTTGTCATAGTAATCAACATTGAATCGCAATCTATTTTTAAACAATGCTGCATCCACCCCAAAACCTGTTGTGTATGTTTTTTCCCAAGTCAGGTCTTTATTACCGATTTGGCTAATTAATGCCCCCGGTATTCCATTGTAACTTGATGATGCCGATACCGAATAAAGGCTATATTGCGGATATAATGAGCTCGGTCTATTACCTACCGATCCATAAGCTGCCCGCAATTTCAAATTATCTACCCAATCAGTCTTGAACCACTCTTCCTTATTGATATTCCAACCACCACTAATTGAAAAGAAGTTACCATATTTTGCATTGGTACCAAAATTGGATGCTCCATCACGACGGAAAGATACCTGTGCCAGATATTTATTATCGTATGCATAGTTTGCATTAGACAAGAAAGACTGTACTGCCCATTCGGAAATGCCACCTCTAGTACGTTCTGGTTTTGCAACAACATCTAATACCTCGAAACCATTTACAATACCCGTTCCGTAAGCATCTAAGGTTTTTGTCCAATAGTCGTTAAATTCGTATGCAGCCAATCCATTTAGGCTATGTTTGTCCCAAGTCTTGTTGAAACGCAAGATTTGGTTCGTATAACGACGGGCAAACTCCATACGGTAATCCGTTACACGACCAATTACACTCTCACCGCTGTTTGAGCGCGGATCTTGATAACCACTATCGGAATAACTATTGTATCGATAATTGTTGACAGAAGAAAAAGTCAACCAATCTGTTAATTTGATATCGAAATCTAAGTTACCCATAAATTCATAGTTGGTATTGGCACTGTGATTCCATTGCAAATCATACAGGTAATTCGTGCTTGCATTATTAACCCATCCACTATAACGATGAGGTACCAATTTGCCATTTGCATCGTAAGGACTATCCCAAGGCAGGTTTCCATACATGGCATTGACATCATATTGACGATCATCTACCGCACGTCTTGATCCAGCAATAGATGGCTTAATGGTCAACCAGTCGAAAGGCTTATAGTTGGTACGTAATCTAAAATTATAACGATCGTAATCATATCCTTTTACAGCACCGGCTTCGTTGTAATAACCTAAAGACAAATAAGACTGCAATTTATCATTTCCACCCTGAATGGATAAATTGTGGTTTTGGACAAATCCGGTCTTCGTTGCCAGTTTCCACCAATCAAAGTCGCTATTGCGCAGGTCCGAATTCCAACGAGGGAATTTAATCTTATCTTGATTGGAGAATGAGGCAAAATAATCATACAATTCAGCACCATCCATCATTTCCATATGTCCATTAGAAAGTTGGTTGACACCCATTTTTGTAGAAAAGCTAATGCTTGTTTTAGATGCCGAAGGATTTTTTGTTGTAACGACAACAACACCATTTGCACCTTGAGAACCGTAAATAGATGTTGAGGCAGCATCTTTTAAGATCGTTAATGACTCAATGTCGTCCGGATTGATATCACCTGGGCTTGAGCCAACTATAACACCGTCAATTACCCACAATGGACTCGTTGTACCACTTAATGTTGCCTGGCCACGAATCACAACACCACCATTTGATCCCGGCTTACCAGCTCCTGGTGCAACATACACGCCGGCAGCTTTACCATTCAGCATATTTTCAACCGATGGCGTAGTTACGTCACGTAATTTGTTTCCTTTAACAGCCTGAAGGGCACCTGTCAAACTTTCTTTTTTCTGTTGTGTTCCATAACCAACAATGACAACTTCCTGAAGTGCTTCGCTATTGGACTCGAGATTGATGTTAACAACTGGCCCAGTCACTGTCACTTCTTGCGCTTTATAACCAACGCTTGTAATGACCAATATATCGCCATTGTTAGCATCTATTGTAAATCGTCCATCTACTCCTGCAGACGTCGATTTAGCGCTCCCCTTAACACTAATGGTTGCTCCTGCCAATGGACCATCTGTAGACTGCACTTTTCCATTCACTTTTTGTTGATAAACCGCGTCATTCAACAAAATATTGTTGTTTGGAAACGTAAGACCATTAGCATTAGCCGAGTTGTGTGTACTTGTAATGAGTAAAGCTAATGATAACAGACTCAACTTGTGATTGTCGAGAATCTTTGAAATCATAATATTTAATAGTTAGTTTAAAAATTGATTAGCGTGCTAATCAAAATTTAGGTACATGAATGCTAAAACTAAAGGATGACGACAGTATATCAAAATTTTGAAACAACGAAATCGATTGCGCCAATTAAACAAACGATTGCATAAACACACATTCTACAGGCCAATCTAGTATGAAAAAAATTAGAACTATTAAATAACAGCAAAAGACAGATTTTTAACAACTTCACGACAATCGATAAAGAGAAATTTAGAGGATAAGAAGAAAGTGATTCTGAAAGCAGATGGTATTGTATAGAAAGTATGACACAAAAAAAGCCAAGATTTTCACCTCGGCTTTTTTTCTTTTAGTAGCGGGGACCAGACTCGAACTAGTGACCTTCGGGTTATGAGCCCGACGAGCTACCAACTGCTCCACCCCGCAATGTATTTTGAATTTCTTGAAAAAGAACCGATCATTGCAACCGGCTCTTTCTTTAGTAGCGGGGACCAGACTCGAACTAGTGACCTTCGGGTTATGAGCCCGACGAGCTACCAACTGCTCCACCCCGCAATGTATTTTGAATTTCTTGAAAAGAACCGATCATTGCAACCGGCTCTTTCTTTAGTAGCGGGGACCAGACTCAAACTAGTGACCTTCGGGTTATGAGCCCGACGAGCTACCAACTGCTCCACCCCGCAATGTATTTTGAATTTCTTGAAAAGAACCGGTCATTGCAACCGATTCTTTCTTTAGTAGCGGGGACCAGACTCGAACTAGTGACCTTCGGGTTATGAGCCCGACGAGCTACCAACTGCTCCACCCCGCAATGTATTTTGAATTTCTTGAAAAGAACCGATCATTGCAACCGGCTCTTTCTTTAGTAGCGGGGACCAGACTCGAACTAGTGACCTTCGGGTTATGAGCCCGACGAGCTACCAACTGCTCCACCCCGCAATATATTTTTGAACAAAATTGCTTTTTTCTTTTGAAAAAACAAGATTATGATCCTTCCGAATTGGAGTACAAAGATATATTTTGTTTCTTTGTAATCCTAATAAAATTTAGAAAAATGTCACATAAAGCAGGATTCGTAAGTATCATCGGAAAGCCAAATGCTGGTAAGTCCACCCTAATGAACGCTTTAGTGGGTGAAAAAATGTCTATCATTACACCCAAAGCGCAAACGACAAGACACCGCATTATCGGTATTGTAAACGATGAAGACCATCAAATTGTGTTTTCGGACACACCTGGTGTTATCAAACCAAACTATTCTTTGCAGGAATCAATGATGAATTTTGTTCAAGGATCATTAATCGATGCAGACATTATTTTATTTGTGACAGATATCCACGAAAAATACGATGAGAACGATGTGCTGGAGAAATTGCGCAAAACTAACTCTCCAGTTGCCGTCCTGATCAACAAAATCGACAAATCTTCTGAAGAAGAGGTTAAAGCGAAGATTGAATTCTGGCAGGAAAAATTAAATCCCGACACCATTTTTGCCATTTCAGCAAAATTGAATCATAATGTCGCCGCTGTGATGCAATACATTAAGGACAAACTGCCAATTCACGAAGCTTATTATGAAAAAGATGAATTAACGGATAAATCCATGCGTTTTTTCGTCTCTGAAATGATCCGTGAAAAAGTATTCAAACTATACGACAAGGAGATTCCTTACAGTACGGAAGTAATCGTGACCTCTTACAAAGAGGAAGCAAATATCACCCGTATTGCTGCAGAAATTATTGTAGAGCGCGACTCTCAAAAAAATATTATCATTGGAAAAGCAGGTGCCATGATCAAAAAGGTGGGAACCTATGCGCGCCAGGATATTGAAGAGTTTATCGATGGAAAAGTCTTTCTCGAACTTTTCGTTAAGGTAATTCCTGATTGGAGAAGCAAAAAGAATTACCTTAAACGTTTCGGTTACGACGATTAATTCGCATAGAATAATTAGTACGGAGATCTTAGTTGTTCAGACCTTCGGTTCACGAACTGTTCTTCCTTTAAATTTTTACTTTGCAAAATATTCACGAAGTGCTTTAATCTGTTTCAGATTAAGCACTTTTTTTAGGTCTTCATCTGAAGCTTCCTTCACTTTTTTCACAGATTTAAATTCAGTCAATACTTTCTCAACCGTTGTTTTACCTATACCTGGAACATTTTCCAGTTCTGAAACGAAGGTTTTTCTACTCCTTTGATTACGGTGGAAAGTGATTCCGAAGCGGTGTGCCTCATCTCGAAGATGTTGAATGACTTTTAAGGTCTCTGATTTTTTATCTAAGTAAAGTGGATATTGATCCCCCGGATAGAAAAGTTCCTCCAGTCTTTTAGCAATACCGATCACAGTCACTTTCCGCTCTATACCCAATAAGCGAAGACTCTTCAGAGCCGCTCCCAATTGCCCTTTTCCACCGTCAATAATGATTAATTGTGGCAAAGGCTGATCTTCATCCAATAATCGTCTATAGCGTCTAAAAACAGCCTCCTCCATCGTAGCAAAATCGTTGGGCCCCTCAACCGTTTTTACATTAAAATGCCGATAATCCTTCTTTGAAGGTTTAGCATCCTTAAATACAACAATAGCCGATACGGGATAATTCCCCTGAATATTTGAGTTATCGAAACATTCAATATGCTGTGGAAGCACATTCATGCGAAGGTCCTTTTGCATCTGCTTTAAGATACGCTCCGTCCGGATATCAGGATTAAGCTTTTCATACTGCAACAACCGCTCTTTTCTGAAAAATACCACATTCTTTTGAGAAAGTTCAAGCAGCTTTTTCTTCTCTCCCAATTTCGGGATCGTAAATCGGATCCTTTCATTTTCCTCAATATCTAATTCGAAGGGGACAATAATTTCTCGCGAAAGGCTTTTGAAACGTTCGCGGATCTCTGGTATAGCCAAGGCTAGAAGCTCCTGTTCGCTCTCATCCAAACGTCGTTTCATTTCGAGTGTCTGTGTCTGAATAATAACACCATTCATGACCTTCAGATAATTGACGAAAGCATAGCCCTCATCCGAAGCAATACTAAAGACGTCAACATTTGTAATGGATGAATTGACCACGGTAGATTTACTCTGATAATTATCCAGTTTATCAAGTTTCGCTTTAATTAGCTGCGCTCTTTCAAAATCCAACGCTGCAGCTGCTGTAGCAATACTTTCCTTCAAACGATTGGTCACCACAGCAATCTTTCCGTTCAGAATATCCTTGATATCGCTCAGATTCTGATCGTAATCTTCTTCGGATTGATACCCCTCACAAGGGCCCTTACAATTTCCAATCTGATATTCAAGACAGATCTTAAACTTCCCCTTCCGTATATTTTCCTGTGTGAGGGCCAAATTGCAGGTACGGAGGGGAAACAATTCACGGATCAGATCCAATACAATATGCATCATGCCCACGGAAGGATAAGGTCCATAATAGCGAGATCCATCTTTGATATATTGTCTGGTCCAAAAAACCCGCGGAAAAGGTTCATTTTTGATAACAATCCATGGATAGGTCTTATCGTCCTTTAAAAGAACATTATACTTAGGTTTGTGTTTCTTGATCAAGGAATTTTCAAGCAACCAAGCATCAATCTCCGTGTCAACTATAGTAAACGATACACGATTGATCTTCCGAACCAATACACGGGTTTTGCCATTCAGCTGATTTTCATTGACGAAATAAGACCCCACCCGATTACGCAAATCCTTCGCTTTACCGATATAAATCAGCTCGTTATTTTTATCAAAATACTGATAGACTCCCGGTCGATGTGGTATCTTTTTTAATTCTTCTCTATAATCAAATACGTCCATTACGTTCCAATATCAAACATTTTCAGCAAAAAGGCCAGACAACAAATCTCGAAAAAATTTATTCTCTGGCCCAATGGTATTCGTTAAAATAACTTAGAAACCTAAGCGATCATCTTTTAGTTTAGTCGCATCTTTACCGCTTGAATCCGTAGACCCATCTTCCACATCAGAGCCGCCACCGCCCCAATACTGATTACAGTCAATGACACGGGTAAGCCCACCCTGCGGTTGCTCAAAATCACCCTTGGTATACTTTAGATTTGAATCTTTATACACTTTTTGCATGTAGTAAGCAAATACGGGCATCGCTGCTGCAGCCCCCTGTCCGTATTCCATCCTGTCGAAACTAATGCCGCGATCTTCTGCACCGGTCCAAACTCCTGTAACCAGTTCTGGTGTGATACCGATAAACCAGGCATCGGAGTTATCATTGGTTGTACCTGTTTTACCTCCGATCGGATTGTTCAGTTTATACATCCACTGAATACGTCTCGCCGTACCCTGGGACACCACCTTTTTCAACATATCAACAATAATGTAAGCTGATTCACTATTCAAGGCTTTTACGACCTTTGGTGCTTTATCATAGATCGGTGTCCCATTCTTATCTTCAATCCGTAAGATCGCTGTTGGCTCAATCCAAGTTCCTTGATTCACAAAGGCCGAATAGGCACCCACCATATCAAAAACAGATGCTTCATAGGCCCCTAATGAGATCGAAGGATAATTAGGCACATCACTTGTTATGCCCATCCGTTTTGTCAATGCTGCTACTTCCGCAGCACCAACTTCATGTACCAGATATGCCGTCGCATAGTTTTGCGAATAAGCCAATGCTTTCGCTAAAGTAATAGGGTTTCCACCTTGCGCATTTCCTCTAGGTGTCCATCCATTATAAGTCTGTTGGTAATTGGGAATACTGTAACATGGTGAATAGCCGTTGTCAATCGCCACTGCGTAAGTAAATGGTTTCGCCGTTGACCCGACTTGACGCGTACCCATTTTTACCTGATCATATTTGAAATGGTCAAAGTCAATTCCTCCCACCCAAGCTTTGATATGTCCGGTCTTCGGCTCCATAGACATCATTGCGTTGCGCAACATAAGTTTATTGTACTTAATGGAATCCATTGGCGTCATCATCGTATCTACGCTTCCTTTCCATGTAAAAATGTTCATCGGAACTTTAACATTGAAGGCCTTCTTGATCTCATCTTCATTCAAGCCCTCTTCTTTCAAGATACGGTAACGATCAGAGCGCTTCATTCCACTAACGAGCAGTTTCGCTTTATCGCCTTTAAAAGGATCTCTATTTTTCCATTGTGCAGCAAATTTAGACTGCAATTGCTTCATCCATTCCTTTTGCGAATCCTCTGCATACTGCTGCATCGACATATTGATTGTTGTATAGATCTTCAATCCATCGCGATCGAGGTCATAAGGAGTCCCATCTGGTTTGGTGATGGACAATTTTGCAAATTCTTTTTTGATTTCATCCTTTAATACCGCTCTAAAGTACGGCGCTAAGCCCTCTCCATAATTTGCTATCTTCAACTCCAAGCCTAGTGGTTTTTCTTTCGCTTTTGTCGCCTCCTCAGCCGAAATAAAATTGGCCGCGACCATATTATTCAACACCGTATTACGGCGTGTCCGTGATTTTTCGGGATATCGCACAGGAGAATATGCCCCTGGGCCTTTCAACATACCCACCAAAAGAGCCGCTTGATCGGCTGTCAGTTTATCCGGCGTCGTATTGAAATAAGTTCGTGACGCAGATTTGATTCCGTAGGTATTGTAGGCACCAAAGTCCACCGTATTAAAATACATGGTAATAATCTCATCCTTGGTATAATTTCTTTCCAAACGAACAGCTGTAATCCATTCCTGAAATTTTTGGATAACACGTTTCAAAAAATTCTTTTGCCGTCCATCTGAAAATAGATTAAGTGCCAGCTGTTGTGTAATTGTACTCCCCCCTTGTTTGTTACCTGTCAAAGTGTGAAAAATAACTGTAAACGTACGGGAATAATCGATCCCGGAGTGATCATAAAAACGTTTATCCTCGGTCGATACCAAGGCTTTAACCAAATAAGGAGACAACTCACTATACTTTACATTGGAACGATTTTGAACATAATATGTCCCCAATACTTTATGGTCCTCCGTAATAACTTCAGAAGCTAAATTGCTTTTAGGATTTTCCAAATCACTGAAGGATGGTAATTTTCCAAACAACCCAAGACGTATACTCAATATAAACAAGAAACCTATCGCAACTATCCCGACGATAATTTTCCAAAAATTGAACGTATACCGCTTGATATCAGCTTCAGTAAGTTGATTTTTTTTTGATACTCGTTTCATCTATTTACTAAATTTCAGACGTAAATATTATTCATTTTAAAGACCATATTGCGTATCCAGTTTTTCTCAGCCACAGCTGTGTTTTCAACGTTGAATACTGTATTATTTTGATCTCTATAGACTTCAATTAAGACATTAATGCTCACTCTATCAGATAGTGTGCCAAGAATCCCTGCTTTGGCAAAGGTATTACTAATTGAGCCAAAAGCAAGAATTTAAAAGTGAAAATATTGAGCGGAACTACGTGCGTTCAATCAAACAGACGGCATAGGCAACCACCCCTTCCTGACGACCGACAAATCCCATCGTTTCATTTGTTGTTGCTTTGATAGAAATGTCGTCGATATCCAAACCTGTTGCTTCAGCCAATTTAACTTTCATTTGGGGAATATAGGGTTTGATCTTGGGAGCCTCCAAACATAACATCGCATCAATATTGCCAAGTGTATATCCTTTGGCTGCAATCAGTGTCATACATTCTTTCAGCAACAACAAACTGCTGATACCTTTCCAACGCATATCTGTATTTGGAAAGTGGTAGCCAATATCTTCTAAATTGGCTGCGCCCAAAACGGCATCACATATTGCATGCACCAATACATCGGCATCAGAATGCCCGAAAGCACCAGCATGATGTTCTAACTGAACTCCACCTACAATAAATGGATGACCTTCTCTGATCTGATGGACATCAAATCCAAATCCTACCTTAATTTTCATTACACGAATTATAGCTATGGTGTCTGTTCATATCCTAGCGACATGCCCAAACACGCGATTTATATACAATAAAATTCAGCCAATGTATGCTATTTGATAACCTAGCATAAGTATAGGTCAAACCCAATTCATCTTCGCTGAGATCCTCTGGTATGAACATATAAAAACAATGACAAATTACTGCGAAGATAACAATTCGCAGCTATATTTACCGGTGCAAAAGGCTTCTGGCTGCCATCGTCACCAAAATCATTGCGGCAACTATTTGCCCAAACGGAAAAAAACGCATAAAAAAAGGCCATTCTAAGAATAGCCTTTTTATGTTTATTGTCTGTTTATTTTCGGTATGCCTAGAAAGTAAGGCTTAAGCCTCTACCTCTTCGGGTGCAAACTGATCATATACTTCTCCAAAAGCATCGTAGTCCTGATCGCCATTTGGCTCAAAAACCTGAATATCTTTGGATCGTGCAAAATCAACTATTTCAGCATTGACATTTTCATCAGCGACAACGACCATATCAGTAAAATGCAAAGCACCTTTATAGATCGCCTCATAGCTGCCATCACCGTATACCTTTGCACCCTCTGCTTTGAATGAACCCTCGGGTGCCATTTCTGCATACTTAGCGCCTAATGTACCTTTAAATTCTTCGTTGAACAAAGAGTACATCACTTTTGCATCCTTGAATGTAGGATCGTCTTTATAAGTCGTCTTCACATAAGCAGGTACCAAAGCAGAGAACCATCCATGACAGTGCACTACATCGGGTGACCAACCTAATTTCTTCACAGTTTCCAACGCTCCTTTACAGAAGAACACCGAACGCTCATTATTGTCTGCAAAGAATTCGCCATGCTCATCACTAAAAACTTTTTTACGCTGAAAGTAGTCTTCATTATCCAAGAAATACACCTGCATACGGGCCGCAGGTAATGAAGCAACTTTAATAATTAGCGGATTATCATTATTATCCACAACAATGTTCAAGCCTGAAAGACGAATAACCTCATGTAATCTATTTCGACGCTCATTGATATTCCCAAAACGCGGCATTAAGATTCGGATCTCAAAACCCTTTTCTTGCATCGCTTGCGGAAGTTGACGTGTAATTTCAGAAATTTTAGTTAATTCGAGGAAAGGCGACATCTCGTGAGTAATAAACAATATCTTCGTTTTTGCCATCTCCAGTTATTTTTATTTATTATTTTCGAACAGTAAAATCGGTCTACAAAGGTACGAAAAAAATACTTACTATGCAATTTACTATTAGTCATCGTTTTATATTCCCAAAATATTATGCACCTTTGCCAACAAAAAACTAAATAGCAAAGTGGAAATTTTCAAAACGAAAGCATCTCTCCAAGCATACCTGCAAGAAGCCCGATCAACAGGTAAAAAAATCGCCTTAATTCCTACAATGGGCGCACTACATGAAGGACATTTATCCTTATTAAATTATGCAAAACCAATCAGTGATATTCGTGTTTGCAGCATTTTTGTTAACCCCACACAATTTAACGATCCGAAAGATCTCGAAAAATATCCACGGCCCATCGAAAACGACATCAGATTACTGGAATCCGTCGATTGCGACATCCTTTTCTTACCAAGCGTTGATGAGATGTACCCCGATAAAAATGAGGACTGGCACCTCGACCTCGGCGAACTGGACCAAATTTGGGAAGGTGAAAAACGCCCTGGCCATTTCCAAGGTGTCACGCAGGTGGTCTATAAATTATTTACATTGGTGCAACCGGATATTGCATGTTTCGGGCAAAAAGATTTTCAGCAGGTCATGGTTATCAAACGCATGATAGCAATGAAGGATCTCCCGATTCAATTAGCAATATGTCCTATTATTAGAGATCAAGATGGCCTGGCACTGAGCTCTAGAAACGCGCGCTTAAGCGAAGCTGGAAAAAGAACAGCTCTGGCACTCTCCCGTTCTCTACAATACGTAAAAGATCATATACATGCCCTTATCCTGCTAAAGGATATAAAAGACAAAGCCCTGCAGATTTTAACAGACACTGATGGACTTAGCGTTGAATACTTTGCAATCTGTGAAAGTTCTTCTTTAAAGGAGGTCAATCACATCGATTTCAACAAGCAGCATGTCGCACTTGTCACAGCCTGGGTCGAAGGAGTCCGTTTGATTGATAATATGATTCTGAATAATTTGTCAAATTAATTGACAAATCTTTCAAATTCAGCAGAAAGCCCTACCTTTGCGCCATGGTAATAGAAGTAATGAAATCCAAGATTCACCGCGTTAAAGTCACACAAGCGGAATTGAATTATGTGGGTAGTATCACAATAGATGAAGATTTGATGGATGCCGCAAATATCATCGCTAACGAGAAAGTTCAAATCGTAAATAACAATAACGGGGCTCGCCTTGAAACATACGTTATCCCCGGTCAACGTGGATCAGGTATTATTTGTTTGAATGGTGCTGCCGCACGTCTGGTTCAAGTTGGCGATATCGTCATCATCATTTCCTACGCAAACATGGACTTTGAGGAAGCCAAACAGTTCAAACCTTCTGTTGTATTTCCAGACGACAACAATCATCTGATTAAATAATCGAGAAAAGATGCAAGCCTAGCGTATTATACTTCATATTTTTTTAATACGCATTGCACTTCAACTCACAAAATAAAATCGTATTTTTGAAGCGTTACCCTAAAAAGTAACGCTTTTTTTATGTATCGGAAAACAACGAAAAACCCACGTCAGCTCATTGCATTCTGCCAATTGGTATTAATGTCGCTGATTATTATTTCGGGTGTTGTTTTTATGCACAAAGAGGTCAAATCAACTGGTGAAATTGTCATGCATACTCACCCTTATGATTTTACCAAGAAACAAAAGCCTCAAGAAACAGATGACCAAATCGAATACCTGAATGTCATCTATCACAATACTTATGTACAGACCGAATTTACCGTCCTTGAACTTCCAGTTCCTCGCGAAGTAAAAGAGACGCGCTACAATTCCTTTTGTCCGGAAGCGATTACCACAACCATTGACTATCACCACTTACGTGGTCCCCCCAGCTTAGCATAAAACCAAAATCAGAGATTTCGAGAACCTGTAGTCTGGAATAACAGCACTCGACGCAAACAAGCAGGACATACTGCATGCGTCTGGTAACTTTATTCTATATCTATAGCATAAAATACCGATATCGGTACACCATCTTTGATGCAATTTTTATTGGCCTCTTTTTCGAGAATTGTCTTTAATCCCAAGGCTACAGCCTTCATTGAACTCCTTCACAATGGTTTCAATGAACTCCTTGGTATAAACAACCTTGTGGCGAGATAAATTATTTTCTTGTTTCCTACCAGCGTTTAAGGTATTGAACGCTATCATCACGAGGAATAAACAATTCTATATGAGGCTTGTATTTTTAAAATTTTTATAAAATTACGATGCTAAAGCAATACACTTTATTGGCCACATTACTGGCTAGTACATCTACTATATATGCCCAGTCAAAACTTGAAGGCTACTTATTCAATAAAAATCTTGAAGCGGTTCCTTCCGGTACCCTGACTTTAAAAAATAGCAAGCTCGCAACCACATCTGATACCGATGGGTACTTTAAGCTGGCGGCAATACCCGCACAAAAAGTAACCTTAAATATATCTGCAGTGGGCTATCGCTCCTTCAGCAAAGTTATCTCTTTAGACACCCTAAAGGCTCCATTACAAATTCAACTGGAAGAAGACAACCTCAATTTGGATGAAGTTGTTGTTTCTGCTACACGCTATGGCGTGAAACGCAAGGACGCGCCTGTGGTTGTTAATGTCATAGGTCCAAAATTATTTAATGCAACACAATCTGTCGCCATGTCGGAAACGTTAAATTATCAACCGGGTGTACGGGTAGAAAATAATTGCCAGAATTGTGGTTTTTCACAAGTCAGGCTTAATGGCCTCGAAGGCCCCTATTCACAAATACTGATCAATAGTAGAGCGGTATTTTCCGCACTAAATAGCGTATATGGATTGGATCAGATTCCAACGAGTATGATCGATCGTATTGAGGTTGTGCGTAGTGGCGGGTCGGCATTATTTGGAGCCAACGCGATTGCTGGAACAATCAATATTATTACAAAAGACCCTGTCGAAAACGACTGGCAGGTCAAATCCACCAACTCACTTATTGGTGGCAAAAGCTGGGATAATACAGTTGATTTTAATACCTCTACAGTTTCGGAAGACCTCAAAAGAGGAGCCACATTCTATGGTATGCACCGTAATCGGGAAGCTTACGATGCCAATGGCGATGGTTTTTCAGAAATAACCAAACTTCGCAACACTACCTTCGGCACAAAACTATTTTACAAACCGAGTGACCTGGATAAAATAACGGTAGATTTTAGCACCGTGAATGAGTTCCGCCGCGGTGGTGACCAACTCGATAAAGTACCGCACCTGACGCAAATCACTGAGCAATTGGAAACCAGTTCGCTTGTTGGCGGCATTACATACGATCATTATTCCACAGACTATAAGCAAAAACTGTCGTTGTATGGCTCTGTGCAGAAAACTGTTCGCGACAGCTACTATGGAGGTCTTGGAGGCGGAACAACACTTGCGGACAGCACATTAGCCGCAAACGCCTATGGAAAAACAAATGATATCGCACTCGTCGCCGGAGGGCAATATACCTACAACTTTGAACGAGATGTATTTACTGCTGGAGTGGAGGTTTCATACAACGATACCCAGGATGAAATACCGGGGTATAAACGAACCATTGATCAGCGAAACAAAGGGCTAGGCAGTTATGCTCAGTACGAATGGAAGCCTTTAAGCAATTTTAAAACATTAATCGGAGCACGATATGATTATACCTATGTTGACGGCAAGTATAGTCTAGCGGGTATAGACCGAAACTCAGATCAGCGCTTTGGTACCTTTAGCCCACGGTTGACCATCTTATACGATATCACAAAAGACCTTCAATTTAGAGGGGGGTATGCACGTGGTTTTCGTGCGCCACAGGCATTTAATGAGGACATGCATGTCACTTCCATTGGCGGAAACCAAGTATTTGTATTGATCGGAGAAAACCTAAAAACAGAATACTCCAACGCATATACCGGTTCATTTAGCTATAATAGAAATTTTGGAAATGTACAGACAAGTTTGCTCGTGGAAGGATTTTACACGGATCTAAACAATCAGTTTGTCAACGTGATGGCATCCGAAAAAGATGGTTTGATCATCCAGGAAATGCAAAATGGTGAAGGTGCCCGGGTATATGGCTCCAATATCGAAATCAATATCGCACCGTCTTCCTGGTTTTCGTTTCAAACGGGCGGAACAATCCAGCGCTCACGTTATAAGAAAGATCAACTTATCTATGAGGGGAAAGAAGATAGACAGGATATCCTGACCAAAAAATATGTTCGTACGCCCAATATTTATGGTTATATAAACAGTAATCTAAAGGCGACCAAACAATTTGCGATCGATCTGACAGGCGTGTACACAGGAAAAATGATTGTTCCACATATTCAAAATGATGTGATGACTCTCAAAAATGCCCGGGACTTTGTGGAATTAAATCTCCGTCTGGGCTACACCTTCCCAATACATAAGGATTTCAGCATTGAAATCTTTGGTGGTGTACAAAATATGTTCAATGCTTTCCAGAAGGATTTTGACAAGGGAGCGCTACGTGACTCAGACTATATTTATGGCCCAACACGCCCGCGCACGTATACTTTCGGACTTCGTGTCGGGCATTTTCACTAGGTCATTTTGAAGTTATGAAACATCTCAGAAAAATACAGATACTATTGATCCTATTCTTTTATCCGCTCTGCCACTTTGGTCAGGAGCGGATAAAGTGGATTGATTTTGCGCAACTGGATTCACTCCTGACCGTTGCCCCACGCGAAACACTGCTCTTTATTCATACCGATTGGTGTAGCTACTGCCGAAAAATGGAACAAGAAATCTTTACAAAAAAGGAGATCGTCCAATTAATTAATGAGCATTATTATGCCGTTCATTTAGACGCTGAATCTATTCAGGACTTTGCTTTTGACAATAGTATTTGGAAGCCCAAAAGCAAAAGAAAGAAAACTGGACAATATCACCCGCTAGCATTACAGTTGCTGCAGGGAAGAAATATGATCTTTCCAAGTCTCTTACGGTTAGACGCTGAATTTCGCTTAAAAAGTATACAACAAAAATATCTGAACTCAAAGGAGTTAGCTGTTTTTTTAGAATAATTTAACATTTAGGTGTAGCGAACTCTGTTATTCCTACGTTTTGGATTTTATAATTAATACACACTTTAAGAAATTATGAAAAATATCACGAAATTTTTAATGGCGTTTTTGTGTCTGGGGGTTCTTTTTACGGCTTGTAATAAAGATAATTTTGATTGGGATGCTTATTATAAAGAGCAAATAGAGAAACAACGTGTTCAAGATTCGATCAATAAAAAAAGAATTGATGAACAATTCCCTCTGATTAAAAAATATGTTGCAGATAACCAACTTCAAAATGTACAATACATTGATTCATTGGGATTAGCATACCAAGTTTTAGCAGCAGGAGATGAAAGTTCTTACACTTACTCATTCAGTGGAAATGGCGGAATTATTGCCCCTAATGTGACCGTAAAATATGTTGGAAAACTTGTTCCAAGTGGAACTGTCTTTCAGCAAACAGAGGAAGGAAAAACAGCTTCTTTCAACCTTTCCAACGTAATTCCGGCTTGGCAAATTGCCTTTTTACCAAAATCAATTACTTTTAATGGTAAAGAAGAAAAAACAGGAGGCATTACAACAAACGGGCTAAAAAAAGGATCAAAAATTAGATTTATTACACCCTCTCCATGGGCATATGGTGATAATGACCAAAAAGACTCTTCAACAGGAAACGTCACTATTCCTGCAAAATCTCCTTTAGATTTTACGATTGAGGTTGTTGACATCAAAAATCAATAATAATTATCTTGTATCATAACAACAGCTAACAATTCTGTATTATATCTACTAAAAATACAGTAGACAAAAGAAGCCATTTTCCCCGTGAAAATGGCTTTTTTATGACTCCGCGTCGAGAAGTGTAAATCACTGTATCAAAATGTTAATTGTATAGCGAAAACTTTTAACGAGGAAAAAATAATATTCATTTGCAAAGCTACTTTCATAAAGAAAATAGCTTTTCCCTGAAAAACCAATAAAAAATATAATGAAAAACTGTTATCACCACTATTCATGGGATTTGCAGCAATCGCCTTCCTTATTATCAGCTGTAACAAAAGTGATTATAATAAATAACCTTGCTTTTTCAATTTTTTAATCAACGAAGCCTTAAAAACCATAAAATAGGTTTTAAGGCTCATCGAATTTTGGATTAATACTTTTATTGATTATTGTCCCATTATTGGACAAGCGCTCCATTTGTTGTATAAAAAATAGCTTTTATATCATTGTAAGTAAATCCGGCCCAATTTGGAACTCCACCGGTTCCACCACTATTAAAAACAGAACTTGGATCGGGATTATTAGAATTATTAGGCGTATTTATCACAGTATATGCACCTACTAAAGCGCCATTAACATATTCATATTCGGACTCTTTACCCTTCCAATCAGTATGTCTTAGACCAATTGTATGCCCAAATTCGTGAGCAACCAAATATTTTTTTTGAGCAGAGCTTAAGCCATTCCAGTAAAGCGAATTTAAATGAATTTTATTTCCCACTACTAATTTCGCAAACGAAATCATATTTGGCGCAGGAATATACGTCGGCCACTCCCCATAACCATAACGTTTATCATCTTTATAATATTCCTCAATTATTATATTCGCCTGACTTGGATCCAACACTTTAGTGACTGACATACTATTTTTAACGTACTGCACGCTACCAACTGGAAACCCTGCGAGAACGTTCGCGCTAACATTTTGAAACTCCTCCAAGGCAGATTGAATAGAATTGTGATCAGCTAAATTTGGCGATATATAATATTTTATAAATGAACCGATATTATCATTAGCATTACCTACTAAATTATATTTACCTTGAAAAAGCGTAGCTTGTCGAGGAGAAGTTTTTAGTAACTTGGATTTCAAAAGCAACATATCCCCTTCAACCCAAATGGAGTCGCCTTTTGTAATAATAGAATTGGTGCTAAATCCTAATTTACCAATGAGTGAAGCTATATTTTCATCTTGTGTAACGTTTTGTTCAACACTTTCCTTTGAACAACTTAGCGCAAATAGCGCTAAAAATAGTAAATTGATTTTTTTCATAATTATTATTGTAGTTTATTTATTTGAGTTTATAGACCAAAGCTGTTGATATCGAATTATTAATGGCTTCAGTATATTTTAACATGGTACCAACAGAATAGTTCTCGAAGTAGTACATTGTATCTTTGCCATCATTACCATATATATAATTTAAATTATAGTCCAAACGTATGCAAAACGATTTATCTATAACATATTCAAGTCCGGAAGAAAAATTGCCCCCATATATATCAATTTCATGAGAAAAACTTATAGGATGCGCCAAATCAGTTCTCAACTTCCAATCTCCATCTGCTAAATATTTACCTGATATAAAATCACCGCCAATCTCCCAGATAATTTTCTTATGGATATACCGCCAACTAAAACCTACCAGTAATAAATCTTGCCTATATGCATACGTACTAAAATTAGTTTCGTGATTTAAACGATTTTTGGATTTTATATGGTTATATGCCATAGAGATATTCCAATTATTTCTCAAGCAAAATTCTGGCCTTATACCAAATTTATTATATGAGCTATTTTTACTTGAAAATTTCCCTTGGTAATTTATATTCATTCGATTATCCCCTATAAAATCAGTGTCGACAGCTTCACCTCGTTTTGAATCAGCATGAGAATAATTTATCCCCACCCCAAACTTGCCATAATTTACGTTGGAAGTAATCCCCTGCTGGATACTATAATTATCCCACTTTAATTCCGACAAATAATTTGGGTTCCGTCCATTTTCATCACCAGATATTGCCCAATTAACCTTATTATTCATTAATCCAATATTCGGAGCAAATATTACCTTAATTTTATTTTCCTGAGAATAGACAAAAGTTATCGAATAAATATAACCCAACATCAAATACACACACCTAAAGACAATAACGACACCCTTCATTATTAAATTAAAACAAAAAGAAACACAATAACACAATAAATAAATAAATAAACAGAATTTAACGTTATTAAAAATAACATAAAAAAACACAAAACACAATTTTAATGTAAAAAAATATTAAATAACTTAAAAACACAACCTCACATCAACTCTCGAAAAACAATAAATTTAACACATGTAATTATAAAAAAATAACTTAGAAAGAAACAACAAACAAGAAGTCAAGAAAACCATTAAGATTACCATGTCTTAACATACTCTTTTACCTAATAACAATTTTTAACCAATTTTTAGACAGTGATCAGTCACTGGTTATTCAGTTTTCATTGAGCAAGCACTGAATGAGCACTGAACCATCACAGAACAAGCACTGTCTAAATGGTTAATTTGATCACTATTTAATCCTAATGTTCTCCAAAAAAATTAAAAGAGAAAAAGAGGAAGGAGCTAGACTTATGGAACAAAAAGATCGCTGTTGTGTTGCAATAGTATAATGCCTAAACAACACTTTAAATTAGTTAAACACAGAAGGAAATTGATACACGACTTGAAACAGGTTGCTAAAAAAATAAAAGCTCGAAGTGGGGAACTCCGAGCTTTACCTAACCAATTATTAACCTAAATTATGAAAAGTTCTTTATATATTATTTTAAAATATCTTTCGTTTCTTTTGATATATCAAAGGTACTACACATTGGCGTTCATGTCAAGAAATTTAACAGCATTTAACGTTGTTAAAATTATGTTAAAACATTTTAGCACATCCTTATCCATGTAAATATGCCTCCATAGCCGATTTGTCGGTTTACACATCTAGACCCACCTTCTGCCGAATCTTTTCCGTGCTGGTCCAGCACAATGTTACACTGTTGAAATATTGTACTACAAAGTTTTTAGATCCGAAAATAGTTAACGCTTTTATTCCCATCAGTTCAGGCGGAGTATCAAAAAAAAGAAATAAATTTGTACGAAGATCCTACATCTATTGGTATCTCATTTTAGTTAGACGATTAATAGCATATGAAAATAGCTTTAGCACAATTGAATTACCATATCGGTAATTTTGAAGCAAATACTAAAAAAATAATTAGCGCAATCCATCAGGCCAAAGAAGCGACAGCTGATCTTATTATTTTTGCCGAACTCGCAATTGGTGGTTATCCCGCCAAGGATCTTTTGCGGAGTAAGGCATTTAAACGTCAATGCGATGAAGCTATTCATCAAATCGCTGCACATTGCCAGGATATTGCCTGCATCATTGGGGCTCCGGTTAAAAACAGCGATCCTGAAGGCAAAGAACTCTATAATACGGCTGTATTTATTGAGCATGGGGCCGTCCGAAACATTGTTAAGAAAGGCCTTTTGCCCGATTATGATGTATTTGATGAATATCGTTATTTTGAACCCAGCAGACGTTTCGATTGTATCGAATTGAACGGCGTAAAAATTGCGCTAACAATCTGTGAAGATTTATGGGATGACGACGAAGGCGAAAATTCTTACGTTGGCGATCCGATGGAAGAGCTGAGAAAAGAAAACCCAGATCTTCTCATCAACATTGCGGCCTCCCCTTTTTCCTATACGCATTTTGATGAACGTGTCAAGGTCCTCAGCCAACAGGTAGCAAAGTCTGGCAGACCGCTAATTTATGTCAATCAGATTGGCGCTCACATGGATATTATCTTTGACGGTCGCTCAATCGCTCTGGATAATGAGGAAACAAAAATTGCCGAACTAAAAAGCTTTGAAGAGGATCTTCAATTTGTCACCTATCATCAACAAAATATAACCTCCACTACAGCTTCTTCGAAAGAGTCTATAGCTGAGATGGCTCTTATCCATGATGCATTGATCCTTGGGCTTCGTGATTATTTTCAGAAATCTGGTTTCAAAAAAGCCGTTTTAGGCTTGTCCGGTGGATTAGATTCGGCCTTAGTTGCCGCTTTGGCCTGTGAGGCTTTGGGGGCCGATAATGTATTAGCCATACTCATGCCTTCGGTTTACTCTTCTGACCATTCGATAAAAGATGCGATGGACCTCGTCAACAATACGGGGTGCAAACATTATATTGTTCCGATCAAAGATATCGCCAATGCCTACGAACATAGTCTAGCTCCTCTTTTTGAAGGAATACAACCAGATACGACTGAAGAAAATATTCAAGCGCGCGCGCGTGCGGTAATTTTGATGGCCGTTTCCAATAAATTCGGTAATATCCTACTCAATACATCCAATAAAAGTGAAGCTGCTGTAGGATACGGCACCCTCTATGGGGATATGGCGGGTTCCATCTCCGTGATCGGTGATGTTTACAAATCCAAAGCCTACGATTTAGCACGCTATATCAATCAAGAACGGGAGATCATTCCAGTCAATACCATTGAAAAAGCGCCTTCTGCGGAACTTCGGCCAGATCAAAAAGATTCAGACTCCTTACCGGAATATGAGCTATTGGATCAAATCCTCTTTGAACTCATCGAAAATGAGAAGGCAGGATCTGAGGTTGTAGCAATGGGCTTTGAAAAATCGTTAGTAGAAAGGGTATGTAAATTGGTTAATAATGCTGAATTCAAACGTTTTCAAGCGCCTCCTATCTTGCGGGTTAGTCCTAAAGCATTTGGGCCTGGAAGACAGATTCCGCTCGTGGCAAAATATCCCTATTAATTTTACAATTAGGATTAAACCATATTTATAGTTTTTTGTCTAAAGTAATAGATTGTAAAATCAAAAAGGATAAAAGCATCCCGGACGATAAAAAAACAATTGCCATAAAGACCGTCAACTGTAATATTTTTACACTTGAAAGGCATACGGATAAAGAATAAAAACAAATTAGTTAATAAATATAAGTTCCATATAGGCCATGAAAAAGATTCTATTATTTTTGGTGCTTTGCATTGCACTCGCATCATGTTCGTCTTATCAATACAATACTACTCGGGTAGAAAAGATGGATTTTACTCCTTTTAGGACGTATGCTTGGTTACCTCCGGTAGACTCGCTTTCGAAGTCTTATTTTGACAACGATATTGCTAAAGCCAATATCTTGGATGCCGCGAATACTGCGTTGGAAGCAAAGGGCCTACAATATTCCAAAGATAATCCTGATTTATTATTCCGCTATATTACCATTGTCAATAATAAAAGTCGTTTGGTCTATGGCGGCGGTGGTTATTACGGCTGGGGCGGTCCCTGGGGCTGGTATCGTCCATGGTTTTCACCTTATTACTATGGCGGAGGCTATTACCCAGTTGCAAAAGAACGTTATCGTTACGGCCATCTGATTATCGAAGCCATCGATCGTAAAACAAACGCAGTGATTTGGCAGGCACGTGGTTCGGGTGACGTCGACAACCCAGAAAAAGCAATTAATAACATCAGCAAGGTAGCAAAAGGAGTTATTGATTTATTTCCTGTGAAAACCTTAAAAAAATAAACGAAATTTATAAACTCACAAAAAAGAGACTGGTTTACTCAAATTAACCAGTCTCTTTTTTTGTGAGCATTTGTTTCTATTACCCAAAAGAACCTTCGATCGCTTTTCCGCTTATTAGATGTAAAAGAGTTGTATAGTCATTTGTCCATGGCAAGATCACATATTACATTTTGAGACTAAATAGATGGTCTCAATTTCAAGTAAAATGGCACTTCTACACGATCTTTGGATTTATTGATGATCAGTTCAGCAGCCATTCTCCCCATCATTTCAAAGTCGGTAGATATTGTTGTAATACCATTAAGGATAAATTTTTTCAATGGGGTTTCATTATAGGAAATGATGCCAACATCTTTGCCTATGACCAATTTTTTTTGAATAACCTTGTTTAACAATTTGACAAGATCATCTTCAATGATATTGATATAACATGTACCTTTCTCTACTTTCTCTTCGTCGATATCGGAGACCAGCTCGTGGTCAAAAGCATATTGTTGACAAAATTTATAAAACCCTTTGATAATAGCTTTTGGGAAATCACTATAGTCAGGAAATACCAGTTTCAAGCTCTTATATTTACTCAATACTTCATTGGCCACCTCCAATGCAGAGTAAATGTCATGTTCATAATTTTCGTAAACAGCAGGAAAATCTCCAGGTACATCTTCGATAAACTTTCCAAGCAGCATGAGCTTTTCTGTAGGAATCTTACGGATAATATCGGGAGCCTTATCTCTTCCTTCTTTGAAATGTGGAAAGAGAACATAATGGTCATACGTTTTGGTTAGACTTCCCAAAAGTGTATTCAGATACGATAGATCTGAATTATATACAAACAAATCCAAATTCGCATAGTCACTCAGTTGCTTTGCAAAAGAATCATAAACAATTTTTTTATGTGCACTTAGTTTATTAAGAAAGAGCGCTATTTTAAGTTTAGACTGTACATCAGTTTTATTTACATAATAGCCTTTCCCCGGGTTGGATGCAATGATCTCATTTTTCTTTAGATAACGGTATGCTTTTTCAACAGTATCACGTGATATTTCCAAATATGCACTCAACTCATTAATGGAAGGCAACATATCATCTCTGGCTAATGTTTCATTTTTAACAGCATCAATAATGGTATTTGCTAATTGCAGATACTTTGGAGTAGCAGAAAAATCGCTAATTTCTAAGGTTTTTAAAAATAGATTTACGGAACTGGTCATTGTAAGAGTTTAATAATTATAAAATTAACGATTTGTTTATAAATATATAAAAAAAACACTTTAAACTAACTATTTCAAAACGCAGCCTCTATACAACCCATGATAAAGGGACCTGTCGCCTTAGCATCGTTTTCGCGAATTCGCTCTCCAACGTAGTATTCATAGCTACCATCCCGATAAGGATTTCCACCTAGACCGGCAACAGCATTACATTGTATCAGATGCCATAGTCCGTTTTCTCGCTTCAACAAGCTCTTTTGGATCCCCTGATACAGTTTACTAACCAAACTTTTATAATTTTTTGAAAGGTATTTTTTATTCATGCCTTTCGCGTAAGCATACAGAAACATACTATTTACTGACGCTTCCTGATAATTTCCTTCTCTTCCAGCTTGATCTATTACCTGCCACCACAACCCTTCCTTATCTTGATATTTAGCCAGGTTCTCGGCTAGCGATTGAACTAGTGTAATTAGTTCACCTCTACGTGGATGATCTACCGGTAACCCTTCCAAAACATCAATGACCGCCATAAAATACCAACCCATGCTTCGTCCCCAAAAATTAGGAGACTGCCCCGTTTGCGGATTTGCCCAGGTTTGTTTTTTACTTTCGTCCCAAGCATGATAATACAATCCCGTCTTTTCATCTCGTGTATGTTTAGCTGTAATTAGAATTTCGTCAATAGCTTGATCGTAATACCGATCTTGTTTGCTCAATTTAGCATATTTCACTAAAAATGGTGCTGTCATATATACACCATCCAGCCAAACCTGATGTGGATAGATCAATTTATGCCAATAGGCACCTTCAAGGGTCGTCGGTTGATATTTCAATTGGTGGATCAATGTTTCAATCGCCAAGCGATATTTTTCTTTCTTGGTTTTCTCATAAAGTTCAAAGAGTATCTTCCCAGAATTGACATAATCCACATTATAGGTACTAAGCTCATATAGATGGATTTCACCCTTTTCATTGATGAGCGTATCAGCCCACTTTTCTACGTAGTTGAAGTACTTTTTATCACCTGTTTCTTCAGCTACTCTTAACATAGCAAGACAACCTAAGCCCTGCGCATAACCAAAATAAAGGCGTTTGCCATGATCTAATTGCCATGCTTCAGGAAAACGCTGCATTTCTGAATCAGCAAATTGTTGATACATCGATTGTGCTGTTAAAGTTAAAATACAGCCTAACAATTGTAGGAGAAGAGCTATCTTTTTAAATAACATATAGAATCCTTTATTTTTACACTAGATTATTTACCAACGGAATACCATATACATTAAATTAAGCGTGGATATTAAACATGTACAGCAATTGGCAATCCTAAAAATAATACAAAAAGCAACAATAGCTGTCCTGAACTATCTTGATTCCGCACACATTAGCAGCAATTTTGCACAATAAAATATTGTTTAGCCCACATGAAAAAACATTTCAGAAAAACGTTTGGTCTACTCCGTCAGGTGAATGTTCAAGAAGTCACATGAAAAATAAAAGGATCCGATGACTCAATTGAAAAGCCATCGGATCTTTATTTTCAACGGATGTTTAAAGCATTTTTACATATGGCGAAGTCAAACATCTATCCAGATATCTATTCTTTAGAAAGGAAAAAAGCATATCCCTTTATACATTTTAAAGAAATCAACGTTTTAATCTTACTCTAACGGATATTGAACAAACCAATTTTTTCTATCCAACAAATATTGATGAATTTGATTCGCTTGTCCGGCAGTATATTTTTGTGCTACTATATCAGCCAAAATTGTAGGATCATTCCAACGATCAGCAACTCGCATCATAGCAAAATAGGACTTTGCTTCTCCTGCACTTTCCATCAAGGTCTCTTTAACAACCAATTTATCAAATGCCTTTTTATACTCATCCATTTTATCAACAGTTGACAAATCCTCTCTGCTGACACCCTCCGGGAAAACAGGCGCAAGATTGACCCGACGTCTAATTCCCCAATTTCTAGCAAGGCTAACATTCATTACCGCATCATCAAATGGATATTTCAAATTGCCTGCATTTCGCGAAAGATATAACTCCACACCATCATTCAGTAAGGCCTCTGCCTGATCAAACATCCCCAAGTTATTTAGGGCTTCAATCATAAAAAAATGGATGTCAGCATCTCTATATATGACGATATGAACATTATTTTTATAGATCTCGGAAGCGCTCTCCCGATCTCTCGAAAATTTGCGAATGACCCATTCTCCATTCTGTAAATAATAGGTATAATTCTCGCCTCGATATTGATCGCCCAACGTATGACCATCATATCTAATCTGTTCCTGATATCGTCTCATGGCGACCTCTGTCGGCTTTAAATAATATAAGGAGGGACTTTGATTCGAGAAAAACTGAATCAAACGATTTGTCTGGTTTCTTTCAAAATCATAAGGAACAATATTAACCAATACTCTTGTCCGCGTTATTGGATCCCTTGTAAATACCTGAACCCACTCCCCATTATAATCGTCATTACTGACCTTAAACTTATTACTTCCATTGTCATAAATAAAGCGAATACCGATATCGACCACTTTCGCATACTGTTTTGTCCATAGATACAGTTCCATTAACAATGGCTCCGGCGATGGACAGATCATATTCCACGTGAGATCCTGTTGATTGGTATTGACTCCAGGAAACAAAATATTCCCCCAGTTTGCTACATACTTACCATCAACACCGTCCAAACCTACTTCCATCAATGAAACAAGTTTGGGCAACAGTTCATTTAAAGAAATGATAGGAATGGATGAAAGATTGTCTAGATCGACTTTAGATTGATCAAAATACGCTACCTTACCATATAATTTTCCTAGCGTCAAATACGTCCATACTTTAAAACGAATTGTTCCAGAAATCAAGGCTCTATAGTGCTCGTCTTCCAATGCTTTGGGGTTTGCTTTGCGATAGGACGTGATCTTTTCCAAATAGGCATTGGCGTTTACAATAAGATCATAATACGTACGTGGATTGGCAAAGGTATTCCCCTTCTTCTCTTTATAATTGTACAAATCCCACAAATCTTGTGGTGCATTGGAAGTGGGTTCGAGGAGGTCTGTGCGCAAATCACTTAAAAATACGGTCTGATCGGCCAAGGCCTGCATTTTTGCAGCTACTCCCATATAACCAGAATATAGTTCATTCGTTTCCTGCCCATATTCCTTGTCAGTCAATATATCATTGGTATTCACTTCAAAGTATTTGGAGCAACTAGTAAAAAACAAGCATAGGACTATTATGCTATAGTGAATATGATAACTTTTCATACTTTTTCTAGAGTTTAAAATTGACACCTAATTTAAAAGTTCGAGGTAATGGGATTTTTCCATAGTCTGCGCCGGTATAACCAACGCTATTGCTGTATGCAGTTACAGGATCTAAACCTAAATACTTACTCCATGTAAATAAATTTTCAGCAGCGATATACCATTCCGAATTGGAAAGAATTTTAAGTCTTTGATTGCCAAATCTGTACGATAGGGACAAGTTCTCTAAACGCATATAAGAAGCGTCTTCAATCCACCGATTCGAAAATCGTGCATTCTCCATAGGGTCTCCATATTGTGCCTGGGGTATATCGGTTTGCTGACCATCGGTCTGCCAACGTCGTAAAGCTGCAATGGATTGATTGCTGTAACCCGCAAGGTCCTCAAGACTTCTCCGGACAGCATTGTAGGTTTTGTTTCCTTTGGTAAAACTCATAACCCCCTGCAATTGGAGCTTCTTGTAGCGTAAGGAGAAATACGCCCCTCCAAATAATTTTGGTAAACTATTCCCTAAATCCACTTGATCTTCGGCATCTATAATTCCATCATTATTTACGTCTTTAAACTCAATATCACCTGCTGCAAACATTCTATTTTTGTAATCATATAAATTCAGTTGCTCAGCATCTTTGGAGCTAGCAATAACTCCATTAGATTGATATCCATAAAAGGAAAAGGGTGATTGTCCTACTTGATGGATGCGAACAACATCATCTTCCTGCTGCAACAGTATCGGATCCACAGTCAATAATTTTTTCACTGTACTATTTAATGTGGATAAATTACCTCCAAGTGTAAAAGACCACTCTTTTTTATCCACTAAGACGAAATTCATGTCAATTTCCAAACCATGATTGTCTATTTGCCCTCCATTTAGGAATATTCTATCTATCCCTGCAATAGGCGATAACGAAAAACCATTCAAAAGATGGCTAGCTTTATTGTAATAATATCCCAAATTCGCATTTAAACGTTGATTTAGTCCCGAAAAGATTAAATTTACCTGAATATTTTGGTTATCTTCCCACCTAATTTCATTGCTAGGAATATTACCCACGACAATTCCAGCAAGTTGGCGATATAATTGGCTGCTGTAATATGATTGTCCAATCTTTGATGAAAAACGGCTATTGCCTGTTTTGGCATAGCCAAATTTTAATACCAGATTGTTAATCGATTTATGCTCCTTAAGAAAAGACATGTTAGAGAGCAAAATTGATAAGTCGGCAGCAGGGAATAATCCAAACCTTTTGGTATTAGCACCAGTAACCGAAGTCCCGTCAACACTAAGATTGGCATCCAATTTCAATAAGCTATGCCAATTGTAATTAACGAAACCATAAACGTTCATCCAATTCCAGTCTTCATCATACCCCCAAAACTTACGCCCTGCATTACTTACATAATTAAGTGTACGATAAAAATCTGAACTCGTGTTTCTGCCCGCACCAGCATCATACTCCTGACTATTCAAAAGCCCTTGTATACCGATACCAGCGTCCAATTGGTCTCTCCCCAACTGCTTCGCATAACTTCCATGAAAATTCCAGGAGATATTAGAAGATTTTCCCGCACCCGATCGTGCAGTATTTAAAGCAATCCCATTTTCTAGCGGCACTATTGTACCACTTGAGAGCCCCGGAACAAAGGTTGTCTGCCTACTATAATTTGTATAATAACCAAGCAAAGCATTAAATTGAAGACTTTTAGCCGCTCTATAGCGTAAATTAGCCTGCGCAAAAACATCATAGATATCTGAGGTAAAATCGCCCGTTTGTAAAAGAGCTAAAGGATTAGAAACACCAAATTGCCTAACACCATCCAAATCCGTCAATAGGTTATTGTCTTTATCTTTGGTATAAGGACTAAGGATAGGCGCTCTATACATAGCCGCCAGCATAGGATTAGTGGCTTTTAGCATACCCTGTTCCTGTAACCTTCCAGTACTATAAGTCAACGCCATAATTGCATTCAGGTCGAATTTCTGCCCTAAAGCGATATTCGAATTCAAACGTGTGCTGTAACGGGTATTATTGGTATTATCTAATATTCCCTGTTGGTTCAATACACCAAGTGAGAGGTCATATTTTGCGATCGCATCTCCACCTTTGATTCTTAAATGATTATCTGTTACAAAAGCATTTCTATAAATCTGATCCTGCCAATCCGTTTTATTGTTGTACAGATAATTGTAATAATAATTCGGATCATCTTTGAGGAAAGGGAATTGTGTCAAGAGCTCTCCCATATCGTTATAATTAGTCATGCCAACTGCCCCAAGATAGCTCTTGTATTGACTATCGTTCAACAAAGGCAAAGTTCTGAATTGGTGCGCTACTCCAAAATTACCTCGATATTCAATGACTGTTTCCATATCGTCAGATGCAGATGTTTCTAATTTCAGCACACCATTAGAGCCTAACGAACCGTAACGTGCTGTTTCGGCTCCCTTTAAGAATTGAATACTTTTAATATCATGAACGTTAAATGGAGCGAAGGCACTTCGGGAGTACCCACCAATAATTGGAGAATTATCCATATCTGGCAGATAGGGCACATTATCGATCACAATCAGCGGATTATTATTTGCTTCAAACGACCGAACTCCTCTAAAATTCAATGCTCCTCCTTCTGAAGGCATCCCACTTTTATTGGTGACACGTAAACCCGCAATTTGCCCTGTGATTACTTGCTCAACCGTAGCAGCTCCTTTAGGGTAATGATTAGATGTCACTAACGTTGAATTGGCGGATGAGAAGGATCCTAAAATCACGTTTTCATAATGCTCCCGCCCCTCTGAAATCAAGGTTATCTCGATTTGGCTACGGCCCAAAACTTCAATACGTGATTCGAAGAATCCTGGACTCCAAATACGAATGACAGGGGACTCATCTGTTATTTTATCAAACAGGAACGTTCCATCCGCTTTCGTCTTAGTAGTATGTGTCGAGTTCAAAATAGTCACAACAGCCCCTTCTACGGGTGTCTTGTCATAGGAATTCACGACTTTTCCGCTAATATTTTGCTGGGCATAACTATTCATGCAGAATAATGAGCATGACAAAACCATTGACAACTTCCAAACAAATTTATTTTTTCTATACATGTGATCTGTAAAATTTCATTCGTTTAATAATTATTTACCGTTGGAATTAATGCCCAGTGATAGGGCTCAATATTTTCTACAGTTCCCTTCCCTAATCCCGCAAATTCAACTTTTATTTTAAAGGATCGGATTTTATCACCTTCGATCACCACAGGGCCGACTAGTCCACCCCAGCCATTATATTTAGTTCCTGATACCGTATTTGTGGCCCGATCGTAATTCCATGGGGTAGCAGGTTCTACATTCAGCGATTTGGCGACAAGCTTATCGTCTACATAAATATTCACAAATGGATGATTTTTGGCCAGAAATCCCATATATAGATTATATTCTCCTGGCGGCACCTCCACGACTTTATAGCCAGTAGAACCGTCAGGTTTCCGCTCCAGCATGATTGGCGTAAAGTCGATTGATGCTGGCTTATTATCAGCTACGTCTCCGCGTATTAACAGTGTTCTATAGGTGAGCTCAATGCCCAATGTAGGGAAGCTTACCTTATCCCTATCTTTTGGTTCTATATTGGTCACATTTGCTAACGTGAACAGATTTGCTTTTTCATTCTCCGGCACGTATTCATAGTAATGAAATAACTGCTTTATCATTTGAATATGAACATTATTGGGGATTTTCAACTTGGTAACGTTAAAAATTCGACCATTACTCATTCGCTTATATTGTGGATCCACAAGTTGGACACTCGGCTTCCACAATCGATTAAACGCAGAAGTTAGATCCTTTGTACCATAATCTTCTATAATCTGATTATAAAAAATCGCCTCCTTAATCCAAGTATAGGCTATTAAGGAATCTTCCTTCAAGAATTTCTTCCCAAATTGATCATAGAGGTTCTGTAGATCATCAAAACAATTTTTAATAACATTATTATTGGGCAAAAACATGGTAACATTTGCAAATTCGGAGCGGATATTTGCTTTATCAAAAATTGGATTCGTAATTGTAAACACGGAATCGTATAAGGTATTTCCAGTTGGGTCAACACCAACGGGTATACTGTTAGACAAATCAAAAATTGTATCGTTCATTGCAAGAACACTATCCCTAATGATTGAATAATCATTTCCAAGTCCACGGAGATAATCATAAATGCTAACATCGGGCTTTAATAATTGGTCAATTTCATGAACCACCCCATTTTTACAAAATTGATTTGTCTTTATAAGCTTAGCATCACCAACATATGCCTGATTATCCTTACGCGAAACCATCAGATACTTTCCATTTAAAGTGATGAGCTTTAAACCATCCTTGAGCTTTCCACTGTCATATTTCAGATTGTTGATATGATACTTTAGAATCGAGGCCTTATCTTCTGTAGATGCTTCCAGAGCTGTCATCTGATCATTAGGCACTGCCCAGATTGTTAATTCCTGATCACGTGTCAACTCCTCAGCAATTCCATATTCTTCCAGCTTCGAAACAAATAGGCTATATTGTGGTTGAGTTTTCAGATAGGCTAATAAATCTAAATTGGATACGGATCCTTCCTCCTCGTAATGGGCATTCCAATTTTTTTTGCAGCCTGTCGCTACGACAAGTATCAACAGGAAAATTCCAACAATATTTTTCATCTGTATATAATTAGGTCACATTTATTTTTTTTAATTGATTGGTTCAAATTGGACATAATCCAACGTCAATAGCTTCCCATCTAAGGATAATATTCGTAGGGTATGGTTTGTGGTTTCATTGAATTCCACAGTCCCTAACTCTTGCGTCATAATCTTATCGGAGCTCGTATTAGACAAAACCAATCGAGGATAAAGCATCTCGTTATCCAACACAAATGCACAAATACCCGTGTTGGAGGTATATTTTGTGCTGGGCCAAGTCAACTTGACTTTATATTTACCTTTTACAATGGTCGGACTTTGCATCTGAATCCAGCCTGATTCTCCCAACTCCACACGCAAATGATCATAATTCAATGTTCCAGTATACCAAATTCCGTCCGCGCTTCTGTTGTTACGATAAATCAGTACATTTGACTTTGTCTCTGGTTGTGCCCGCCAGATAATACTCGTTAGATCGGCAGCCACGAAGGTTTTGTTGTATTGTGCGCCTAGGCTTGGATTTCTATATTGTGTGACATTGGCCGCAATATCCGGGTAGTCCGTAAACTCCCATACCACTTTTACCTGCTCAGGAACAAAAATTGGCATCCAATGATTAACTTCATGAATTACCCCATTCTTACAAGGGATATTGATGTCATTGAATTGAATAGCGTCTCCAGCATCTCCAGTTGCATTGATAACCAGCCCACCACCGCTTTCACTAATTTTGATCAATTCGTATTGTGCCATCGTCTCCATATTCATCTTGGTTGCTCCAGCAGGAAATGTTCCTAAGTCGGCAAACGAGCGTTGTTGCGCTAATAAATGGTAAGCCATATAACGGTTAGCAGGATTACTTATCAACTTTAGATCTGAATCTGAGGCGCCCAATCTATTTAATAGTTCCGCAAACGTATGTATACCCTCCTTCAAGTATACATCGTTACTTACCGCAAATGCCGTATATTTGAACCGTTGTTGAATTGGATTTCCATCAGGATCTGTGCCTGCAGTATATACGGTGTTTAATCGTTCATCATACCCTGTGGCAACAGCTAGATCGTGAAATATGCTATATTTTTGATCTTTCAATCGATCCAAGATCGTCGCTGTAAGTGGCTCCAAAACGTCATCAATACCATGGATAATACCGTTGGTCACCTTTATATCGAAAGCGTTAAATCTAGACAACCCATTCAAATAGATTTGATCCAATCCACCATCTTTGAATTCAACAAAAAGATTATCATCAGTAGCATTTAAATCTGATATGGCACCACTCTGAAACTGACCAAGGTCGATTGAAACGTTGGGGACAAGATGATAACGCACCAAATAATTAGCATCTTCTTTTGTCATCTGATCTACCGAAGTCAGATTCATTTTTTTTAAATATCGTTCAACACCTTCATTGACTGGTGCAAAGAGCGTGTAAACTGTATTAATATTTAATGTATTGTATAAATCTGCTTTTTCGAGAACTTTAACCCATAAATCATATTTTTCAGGCTGATTTTTGAGGTATACAGCCATTGGCAAATCTTCATAGGCTGAATAAGTATTATTTTCAAAATCATCCTTACAGGAGTTAAGTATTATTGAAAAAAATCCAATAAAAAGCAACACGATTTTAGAAAGAGGAATAAGATTCTTTTTCATTTTTGCATCAATTTAGGTTTTCATAATACGGGTTCTGCACAAGCAATTTATTATACTTCAATTCATCTGCATGAATCGGTAAGTAGTGTGCATTTTCATTGAGCAATAAGGATCTAATGACTGGTGTTGAAGCCCCTGGTACGCCAAGTAACACTTGTTCGATCAAATATTCCTTATATTTATATTGATCTCTTTGTGCAACGCGTAATAAATCAAACCAGCGTTTTCCTTCCCCGACAAACTCCCGTGCACGCTCATCCATTAAAGCTTTCAATAAATCCAGTTCGGTACTACCCGCTTCCAGAGGTCTGGAAATAGCCGCCCGTGAACGAATTGCGGCTATCAATTCTATCGCCTGTGGGTAGTAACTTTCTCCTTTCATGATTAACGCTTCGGCTTTCATTAGATAAATATCCGCCATACGATAGATGATCCAGTTTTGATCACTATAGGGTCTAGGAATTGTTGTATTTCCCTCTGCTCCTAAATATTTCCAAAGTTTGTAGGTAACTGTTTCGTAGGACGCTCCTGCGCCACGAATATCTTCGGCATTTTCTGTAAATAATGACACACAGTAATTGGATATGATCCAATTATAATTGGAGCCAAATATTTCCATCAATTTATTTGTTTGGCTCTTGGTGTAATCAAATTGGACCTCAAAAATTCCCTCATTGGAATTGCCGGGATTAAAAATACTGAACCAATTATTCTTGTTATTGATTGTCCCTTGTAAAAGACCATATTTTCCTGACTGGAGTATTGCATTACATGAAATAATCGCTTCATCATATTTTCCCAACCACAGATAAACATCAGCAAGCAATGCTTGTATAGCCCATTTTGTTGAGCGCCCTTTGGTTTCCCAAACGGTAGGCCAAATTTCCTTGCCGTTATTTGAGGCAACTGTCAGATCTTGAACAATTTGATCAAAAAGCTGTGTTCTAGACGATTTAGGCAATTCGTAAGCCTGCTGATCATCCATATACGGTTCTAGGATCAATGGTGCCTCTCCAAAGCTCCTGACGATATAGAAATAACTGAGTGCCCGCAAGAAATAAGCCTCAGATAAAAATGAGGACATTGTTGCTTGATTAAATGAGGGATCCTTTTCAACGACAGCAGGTGCATACTTTATCACCATATTGGCGTAATTGATAATCTGATAAAATTCACCCCACTTTGCATAGCTGTTTGTCGGCAAGAGAGAGAAATTTTTTAACCGTAAAAGATCGACGTCGACATACCCGCCTAAGCTCAATGTATTTCCTCGACCTTCACCCCATACCAACATAGTCTTAACAGCCCCTTGCAATTTAACGTAAGCCGCTCCTAATACAGCTTCCACTTCAGCCTTATTCGTCCAATAAGCATCACTGACCTGTTCATTCTGAGGTTTAAGATCAAGCCATTTTTGACAAGATGTTGCTGGCAATAAAAGACACAACAACAGCATTCTATAGAACATTTTCATACGTTTACTTTTTAAAAGTTTACATTTACGCCCAAAGCAAAACGTCGTGGACGAGGCGTGCTTGCATTATCCTGACTCAACATATAAATATTACTGGATAGGGAGACTTCTGGATCTTGCCCCGAATAATTGGTCCATGTGAATACATCCTGAACTGTGGTAAATATTTCACACCGCGTCAACCCCCATCGCTCTATGATTTTTTTAGGAAGCGCATATTTCAGCGAGATCATTTTTAACCTTACAAAAGATGCATCCTCTACAAAGCGATCAGATCCCAAATAATTGTAACCTTCACCATATAGCGCCCGTGGTATATCCGTAACATCTCCCTCCTGCCGCCAGCGTCCAAGAACTGCGGTACTTTGGTTAGCTGTTCCATACATATTTTCCGTATTGATCCGAACCTGATTGACTACTTTCTGGCCAAATCTACCGTGCAGGAAGGTGCTTAGTGCAAATGCTTTGTATCGCACATTTATTCCTCCTCCCATCGTGAATAAAGGCATGGCATTCCCTAAATAAACAATGTCATATTGATTGATGACGCCATTACCATCGACATCCTGATATTTGGCATCGCCTGCAAATACTCTCCTATTGCCATTCATCATAAATACAGGCTGTCCCTGTAAATCATAAATTACCTGGCCATTTAAGTCTTTTGCATAGGTATCTTGTTCATTCTGATATACACCGAGATAATGGTAACCATAAAATGAGCCTACTGGATTTCCTTCTATAATTTTATGGGCATATTTGCCATTACCAAAGTTGTAATTCTCAAATTGCATATTATCTGGTAGTACAAGAACTTCATTTCTATTACGTGATACATTCAAATTAACAGAGAGGCCAAAATCTTTGGAACGAATTGCCTCAGCATTGAAAATCAATTCCCAACCTTTATTGGCTAATTTCCCAGAATTGTAGTACCGCATTTTACCAAACCCAGTGGATGAAGGTAATGTCACATCTTTTTGCAGGAGGTCAGTAGTAACGCGATTGTATAGCTCACCCGTAAATTGAAGTCTATTTTTAAAGAAAGAAAGGTCTATACCAAAATCAGTTTGGGTTATTGTTTCCCATTTAAGATTATCGAGTTGAATGGATACAGGCCCCACTGCAGTCATATCAATATAGCCCGGAGTAAGCGGCTGAAAAGTACCTAAATACGTAAAAGCGCCAGAAGGAGCATTACCACTTTTCCCCCAGCTAAAGCGAAGTTTCGCCGTACTAATAAGGCCCAATTTTTTAATAAAATCTTCATCACCCAAATGCCAGGCTGCACCGATAGAAGGAAATCCTTTCCAGCGATGTTGTGCTGATAGGCTGGAGTTAGCCTCCCAACGATATGTACCACTGACGATATAACGATCTTTATAGGCGTAATGTAAACTAGAGATCGCACCGATATTTCTAGTTTTAGAATTTCCCGATCCCATATTCACGACAGCTCCTCCAGCAGTTGGGTCACTTAATGAAGAGGATGCATTTCCTGATGTCTCACTGGCATAGCTAAACTTTCGTGCTTCATTCGTCTGCAATAAGCCCGTGGCAACGATGTTATGATCTTTTATTTTCTTATTGAATATAAATTTATTCTCCGTGTTCAGGTATAATTCATCCGATAACATATCTGACCCTCTATTAAAGAACGGGTCGGTCCAAATAACGCCAGTAACAGCTTGTGGCAAATATTTTCGATTTTTCGTCGATCTCGTATCAAAACCGACTGTACCAATATATTGCAACTCGGGCACGATATTATATATTCCACGAAACACAACCCTAGCTTGTTCACCAATAGTATTGTTGATTGATTCGTTCACCATCGCAACAGGATTGAACATTTGGTTATCCCCAAATGAACCCTGAAAGTTGATCCTTGGCGTAAAATATTGATCTGTATACTGACCATCCTCTCCGATGACGTAAGGACTCATATTTGGCATTTTTGTCATTGCCATACCTCTTGGCGTACTCACATCTTCACCCGTCCAAAAATTCTTCCGATCGCTAATGGAATAAGACATATCGGCGTTGACATTAAATTTATTGGAAAATTTATAATTGAGACTTAAAAGGGAATTATAACGATTCAGCTTGGTTCCTTTTGTCGTTCCTACATCATTCAAGAAACCAAGCGACAGCCTATAGGTAGCTTTATCTCCGCCACCACTAATCGAAAGAGAATTATCTTCGAAATGTCCCACCTGTGTTACCTGATCAAGCCAATTGGTATTTTGATTATACTCATTAAAATACACCCATGACGGATCATATTTAATTTCGTTGGTATTATAGAGTAAATTTAGGTATGGAAGCGCGGCACTATATCCCAAGTCGTTCACCGAATTCCAAACGGCGTCTTGTACCATAGCAACGTACTGTCCCCCATTTAACATGGGTATGGTTTCTGCTTCGCGCTTAACATCCAATTTACTCGACAATGCAAATTGGGTTTTACCTTTCCGTCCCTTTTTAGTTGTAAAAAGCAAAACACCGTTTGCACCTTTAGATCCCCAAATAGCGGTCGCCGCAGCATCTTTCAATACCTCAATTGATTCAATATCGTTGGGAGAAATATTAACCAAGCCACCAAAGTCCTCATCATTTGCAGTGGAAAAGTTGAAGTCACTACCTATGGATGTTGGATAAGGAACACCATCAACTACGATCAGCGGCTCGGAATTGCCGTTCAATGAAGATGTTCCTCTAATCCGGATAGAGCTTCTTGCACCCGGGTCTGCACTAGCCACAATATCAACGTTTGCCAGCCTACCTTGTAATCCACTTTCAATAGAAGCAAAAGGTAGCGATTCTAATTCCTTCATATCAAAACGTTCTGTCGCCGAAACCTGGTTCCTATAATTGATCCCCATACTGTTTTTAGTGTTGGGTTTCTCTTTCGTAACCACGACTTCGTCAATCATACGATCATCCTTAACGAGTTTGATAATCACACTGCCCTGTCCCTTATATGGTATTTTTGTTGTCTTATAGCCAATACAGGCAGCAACAACAGTTAGACCTTCACCAGATGGAACCGCTATGGTGAATTGGCCTAAATTGTCTGTTGAAGCGCCCATCAGACTCCGATTATCCTTGTTTTCGATATAAACGGAAGCCCCGGCCAAAGGCACATTTTGTCCCCCTTGAACACTACCTGTCAAAACTTTTGCCCGTTGCCCAGAAGCGGGTAGCACAAAAGCAATGCAGATAATCATTAAAAATATATTTAGCTTCATGAATTTTAGTTTATGGTAATGAAATCAATGCGAATGAAATCATGCCTATGGCTTTAAAAGTTTGTTGATATGGTAGACAGCCCCATCATTAAATACTTGTGGCAGATATTCTACGATCGAAATACTCGTCCCATCCGAATCTTGCAAACTCAAGCTCGTCCCCTGGTCCATCAAAGTAAGCTGCCGATAAACGTTATAACCTGTTCTTCGTGTCGTATTCCAGGTTCCTTGGATACCGAAACCCGGAAATGGATAATCGCCAATAGAATTGTCAGCAATAGAAACAAAATAGGATTTAAGATATTCCACCAGGGCTGTTTTATCAGTCGGGATGAGACCTGCAGCTATACCTGACAATACTGTAGCGTTATCTGGCGCGAACAGCACAAAACGATTACCAAAAAGAAAAGAAAGAGAACTGCCTGCATCAATCATGCCTGCCTTCGCCAATAACTTCGAGAATTCTGCGTATTTATTTAGGGGATTGCTACTTGTTTCAGCCCCAATTAGCGTAAACTTGATCGTTCGCGTTTCTCCCAATAAAGTTTGAGCTGCTTCGAAACTCTTTCCATTATACCAACTTCCCGCGATTGGCATCACAGAAACTGGCTCATTACTATTATAGGTAGCCGTCGAATACAAGCTTCCATTCTTAGTAAAAATATAGTTATATGGATTTCGAGTACGGTACACTTTCGTACCGGCCAAATTGGTGATATCATCATAAACAATATGATCGGAAACAAAAAGCTCTTGTTGACGTTGCGACATGGCTACTTTAACACCGTCGTTATTTTGAATCTGCACCTCCTCATCTCCAAAGACCAAAGGATTACCTTCATTCCAGAAGATATAACTATCGCCATAAAGTGTATTCAGAATTTCTTCATCGGATGGAATCAACAGTGTGTAACGTATATCCCTACTCGCTAACGTTTTGTACATACCCGAATTATAAAGCATGTACATAAATATTTTATATTTCGGATTGACCATCACCGGTCCTGTTACACTATTAAAAGCTTCGGGGATTAATACTTTATTTAACCCATAAAATGCACCATTAGAGGCAATCGCTTTTTCTCCTACATCCGACTGTGTATTGAAAACAATAGGAATTCCATCTACTGTTTTGATATCCATGTTCTTACCAATCTCAGCAGGAAAGACCAAATTTCCTGCATACACATGGTTTCGTAGCATCATTGCCAAAGGCAACATGTCCACATCTTTCATCGAAGGGTAATATGCTTTAAAGTATTGATTAAAAAAAGTGGACAAAGCTTGATTGTTAGGTGCAAATACATTAAAAGCTTTATAAGAAAGATCGCCGAGATTGGCATAGTCTGGAATACCTGATTCACCATTGTACGACCATTCTGAAGCAATTGCGGGTAATGCGCCATAGTTAACTAGAAATAAGGAATCTCCTGCTGCAGCATAATTTATACTCGCTTGTTCATCATACGTAAAATTTCGAAAACGGTCATAAACAGACAAAAAATCTTTATAGATTGTGCTATGAGCCAGTCGTTCATAGACAGTCGGCAATGGTGTTATGATCTGATCCACCACGTATACATAACCATTATCTGCGGGAATATCATATTCCGTCACTCCTGCGTTAGAGACGTTGAAACCATTTTCCCCAGTCCAACTTTCCGGTCCAAAAAAATATTCATAATTCTGTTTCGCATCAATTCCTTTCGTTTGAAAATGTATTGTAGAAAGAATCGGTACAAACCTGTCCTTATGATACACTTTTTTCAACTTTCCATCTGTTACATCAATTTCTTCACTGATGGAATCTTGACTTCGGCTGCGATGCTTGTAATACAGACCTGCAAAAGCCGGCTGCACATTTTGACTCCCCTGCGGTTGATAATTCATCAGTCGGCTTTTATCGTACGAATAATAGATAAGATGGTAACCGATAATCTTTTTCAGTTCATTGACAGGTATCTGCTCTATCGAAGTCAGGTTTCTGTCCTTCAAATAGTTTGAAAACACTGGGTCGCTGGGTGCAAAGACGGACACGATTGTTTTGCCATTCAATATTTCTTTAAAACCAGCACGTTCAACCCCTTTTAAAAAAATGGAGAATTCTTTGCGATTGTCCAAAACCTCCCATACATTGCCTTTCAGCCAATCTGGTCTCTCATAGTGCGATACAAGTTCTTTCTTAGAACATGAATACATACAGGCTAAAAAGACACCAATAACATAGATGAATAGTCTTTTCATAAAAAATTTAAATGCGCCAATTTGTTATATTGACATTGGTTTATAATTGGAGTTTGAGATAGCAAACTATCTTATCTTTGGGCTAATAGGATCAAATAGACTTCCAAATTGAGATAACCTTTGAACAATGAATGATTACTCAACTGCAAAGCATCAGCACTATTATTTTTATCAAGCTTTAACTTTTCTTCCCATTCATCCGGTATTCCATCACCGTCCGAATCTATCGGAAGTTCAGTCGATTCAAATCGGCCCAACCCACCATTTTCCAAAGGAAGGTCCGATTCGCGATAGGTATAAGACCCCAAAGTTCCTTTACTTTGTAGCTCATTGATCAAAAAAGCATCTACTTGGTCTCTTTTGGGTAAAATGGATCCAACGTTATTGATTAAATAGCTATAAGCATCTTTCGCACTTAATTTTGGTTGCAAAGAAGGATAAGTATTATAAAAATCGGCTGTCTTAAAATTATCTGCCGCGATACCAGGATACCAAGCTTCTGTAGCCGCAATGAGTTGACCATCCAATTTTCCATTTTGATTGTTATCAAAGTAATTACCCGATTGATACAGATTGAAATTTCCATTTCCTCTTGAGAATGGAGTTGTTTTCGTCTTTGGTGTTGAGGGACCACCAACAAAATAATTATTCAATATCGTGACATTTGACTCTCCGGAAGATTCCCCACCTAAAATATAGGCGTCTGCAGATATTGCGTGATCTGGATAAGTCGTGTTCGCATTTCCAAAATTATAGACAACATTGTTTACAAATTCATTGATTCCTTTAACTTTCGGATTTCTAGTTTTGTTACTATGATATAATGATCTGATAATCGATATTTTTCCTCCTGTCTGTATCAACCCTCCAGCAGAGTGATTGTGACGTTGTAAACCTTGACCAATTATCGAATTTTGAATGGTAATACTATCAGGCTCATTTCCTTTATTATCCCAGTTAACGGAAAAGACCTCATCTAAACCCCAAGTAAAGGACATATGATCAAGCATAATATTTTTTCCGTTAGCAATTCCTGAAGCATCATCGTTTTTTCCTGCCCCTGCATTAGCCCCAAGCCTAATCCGTAAAAAACGGGCAATGGTTTCATTTGCTCCTGTAAAAGATACTTTTCTTCCATAAAGCACAATACCATCTCCTGGAGCAGTGTGACCCGCAATAGTCGTATTTGCAGCAATTGACAGGTTCGATTTTAAGTTGACAATCCCAGCAACCTTAAATAAAACAAAACGCCCCGGTTTACTGACGGCATCCCGAAAAGATCCTTGTCCGCTGTCATTCAGATTAGTAACAAAATAGACGGTTGGCGTTATTGCAGCTCTTGCCCCTTTTGCAAAACGACCAAATCCTTCTGCTCCAGGGAAAGCTAATATTCCAGAATCATCAGTTTTAGCATTGCTTCCTATCCATTCGATCCAGTCCAGCCTTGATACAAGCGCTTCTTTAGAGCAAGAGATAAAAATCATAGCCAAAGCGCCAAAAGAAAATAGACACTGTCTTTTCATAATAGTGAAATTTCAAGCCAACTGTTGTCAGCTTTTGGTTTATAATTGTATAGTATTGGTTTACTCAATATTACTCAATGCAACCGGTTTCATCATCCTGCACTGTACTGTTGTATGTCAAAAAGACACCACTGTATTTTAGCGTGTTTTCTGCAAATAAAAGAGGGCTATCCAAATCGTTGGACAGCCCAATAATATGATCAATAAACTTACTTTTTACAGTCTTCAACATGGAACCACGACATCGTCTTGCTCAGCAACACCGCTGACTTTGATATAGAAATTTCCTCTGCTGGATTTATAAACAGATCGACATATATTTTCGTATATTCAAATCATCCGCGATTGTATTCGTATTAAAATCTATAATCACTGGTCTATCTTTTTGTAAGTTTATATATTTCCGTTCCAGCCAAGAGGAAGCAACCAAGCCCATAATCTTCAAAATCTGGAACTTTATCAACAGTAACAGGCTGGCCATCTTTGGGCTCTTTTCCTGTCGATTGCACATATCCTAAAAATCCGTTCGGTTGCAGTGATTCTTTAGAAATTGCATTCCATCCCTTTTCCACCGCTGGTAAAAAATCTCTTTTCGATAAATGTCCAGCATTTATTCCCCAAGTCATTCCATAGACAAACAATGCTGTACCCGAGGTTTCTTTTCCACCAAAGTGGTTCGGATCATGCAAACTAACATTCCAAAAACCATCCGCTCTTTGCAATGGAAGCAATGCGTTCGCAAGTTTTTGGAAGTCCTCCAGATATTCAGCATAATGTGCATCGGTCTTAGGTAATTCTTGCAGTACCAAGGCCAAGGCAGCTAGAATCCAACCGTTTCCCCTCGCCCAATAACAGTCTTCACCATTAGGCTCTTTATAAGGGGGAACGAAATCCTTATCACGCCACCATAGATTATCTGCAGCATTGAAAAGTCCTCGTCCCCCTTCCTGGTACTTAATATGGCTATACATCTTATACATATAGTCAAAATATTTTGTATCGTTTAAGGTTACACCTAGTTTAACAAAAATAGGCATCGCCATTTGGATGGCATCGATCCAAGTCCAGTCATCATATCGACCACTGTCAATAACAGAATCTATATTTGCTTTGATTGCTGCCAGGCGTTCGGGTTTCGGATCAATGCGATATAGATCAATATAAGTCATCCCACAATTTTGATTATCGGCATGTCTTGTATAAACTTCTCCACGGACAGGTTTCCAATGATGTTTATCCCCCCATTCTACAGCATAATCATAATATCGTTTCTGTTTATCGATCTTATAAAAGGCCATGAGTCCTTCATAGTATACGCCGCGGGTCCAGATATTGGCTGGTCTTTCTTTATTTGTAATAATGGTCTTGACCGGATCGGGCCATTTATTCATAAAATAGTCATTAGCAGAACGCAGCTCACGCACGATCGTTGATTTACCAGGCAATTCCTGAGCCATCGTCGCCACTGTTCCACAACCCAAAAGCAGTAGTAATATTATTTTCTTCATCATATATTAGGGCATTTTTTTAAATCCTTCTTTTTTTATAACCCATGAGCCATCTTTTGGAAACCCTGGTAAATCACCTGTAGACGCATCCCAACCTTCAAGCATCATCGCTACGGTCGTCAGCACCCCACCATTGCCTGGCAAATAGATCCGCAGTCGTCCATCTTGATAATTATGTCCATTTTTTAGATAAGTATTGGTTTGAATATTCATAAATAGTGCATCAAGCGCTTTATCGGGAAGATTCAAACGAGCAGCGTTCATGGCCGTCATAGGGAAATCCCAACCCCAGGTCTTTTCCCAATGCCATTTCTTCCAAACGACATCCAGCGTATTTTTCATCACATATTTATTTAACTTCGGTGATTCAGGAACCATTCCTAATGCACCAAGTACAGCAGGATGGTCTGTCATCCAACGATCGTAAGTATAAGAATCGGGAGCAGTTTCAGTGGCCAAATAGACGTTGTCCTTACTCGGTAATGGGGCCAATTTTTCAATAACTTGATCCCATTTGGTCACTCTTGGTTCTCCCAGACGCTCTTTCCATTGTTGGGCGATGCGAAGTGCCCAATCCCAATAGGCGACCTCATAGGTCGGGTTCATCGTCTCGGAAGCTTTGAAAACTTCTTGTGCAGGAATAACCCCCTTGCCTACATTATAGCGACCTGTTGCCTGATCATAATGTGCAAAGTCAGCCATGAAATCAGCTGTGGCAAATACGAGATCCTTGTATTTTTTTAGGACAGCGAGATCCTTTTTGTCCCGGTAGGCCAATTCGGTCATATAGATAATATGTGGCTGTTGCCAAACTAAAAATGCAGCTACCGACGAGGGGCTTTCATTCCCTTCGTTATCCGACATTTTGATCCACCTAACCCCTTGATAGCCCTGTCGCTTTGCGAGTTCCCTCGCTTTTTCAAAGGTCCTCAAATAATAATCCAATGTTTTTTCCATAATTTCTGGACGTCCCCATAATGCAAAATGCACAGCATGCCACCAATGCATTTCCGTGTGTGGTTTTCCATACCAACTATTAAAAGTGAGGCCTGTTTCTTGGGGCGGATTGCTTCCGCCACATTGTACTTTTGTCAGGTATTGAGAGAGTACAACTCTTCTTTCCAATTCATTGGCTCTTGGGTCTGTGCTGCCTGCAAAGTCTACCGCAGCACCACTTTCCCAAAAATGCTTCCAGGACCTTGCACTTTCATCTGCCGCATCAGTATATCGGACGCTCTTCTTATCAAAGTTGTTTGTCGCAGCAAATGCAAATGAAAAATCAAATTCTCCGAGCGCAGCAGCCGGTTGGTACACAAAATAGTGTGAAGCCGTATTTTTTAACGTTCCCTGCGAGTAATCCAATTGTGTAAAATAATTCGCTCCCTGCAACTGATGATTTATCACTGCACCATTTACCGCTTGAGCTACGAGGGTTGTTTTATGATCATTCACCTGATCATAGTTGGTACCTTCATCCAGAAATTTTCCGCTTGGGTAAGGATAATGTACAAATATTTTCAGCCTTTGCTGTGCAATCAATGGCGAAGCGACATGTACTGCTATGCGGTCACTACCTTGATACGATGCGGTTTTTACAGAAACAGGTTCTCCTTCAATTCGAAATTCACTTGTGATAACACCCGTCCAAAGGTTCAGCTCCTGTCGAATATCCTGGATATGTTGTATAGTTGCCCGTTGCCCATTTTTCAAATAAAGTTCCAAACCTACATTACCCAATTGCAGACGATGTTTATTTTCTCTAAAGTAGTTGACAGCTTCCGCATTGCGCTCCGGTTCTTTCAATTGAATACTATATTTTGCGTTCCGCCCTTCGTTGTTAAAGTCGTAGGATTTTAATGTTTCTTCAAATTTATAGTTGTTTGTATTGGGGAAAGAATCCCATCCCCACTCGGACTGTGTTCCCAAAGAAACCCCATTTTTATAATAAATGGGAAAAGACTGCATTCCCGTAGCATCGACCGTATAAGCAAAGGTACCATTACCGACCGTGAGCGAAGCTAATGTATCCATGGCGTGATTGGAAACATTATGCCTTTTAACGACATTTTCTCGATTAATTTTTGTCCCTTGCTGAGCTAGGACCAACATAGGACTTAAGACACTTACAAGGAAAGTGAAAATAATACTAAACTTCTTTTTCATCTATATTGGATTTTTATACATACTCTATCCCGAGTTCAAGATTTCTATTAGAAATTTCGGAGCACATTTTTAATATTTCTTAATTTATCTATCGCATTAAAGTGAGACCTATCAGCCCGATGACCGCATCGTTTGCTACGGCAATAAGTTCTGCTGATTGAAGTTTCTTTTTTTTGTTTAGGGGCAAATCCAATAATGTAGCTGCCCCGCCATCAACTCCACGGTTGCTATATCCTTTTATATCGGTATAACGGTTCCAGGTTCCTCCCTTATAAAGCTCTCCAGACTTCAAACTGATTCGGTAAGGAATTCGTTCATCGGGGAGTTCAAAAGCGTGGTTGTCATCGAGGTAATCCTGTTCGATAGGCCACCAGTTTATAGGATTGATGAGATCTAACGTATCTAAAGTTCCATCGGTATAATTGACCTTAATCTTGGCGTTGATAAACTGGGATTGCATCGGATTTGTAGAACCGGCGACCAAGAGATACATTTTGCTGGCCTGCCCCGCTAAAGGTATTTTGACGCTTGTCGGATAATTATCCCACTGGCTGACAAAGACAACATTTTTGGAGTCATTTTTTAGCTGAAACGGAATACCTAGGTATGTTAGATCCTTCTGCTCGGCTTTTTCCCTGATTCCGCTGTCATCAACATTCGCCGTCGTCAATGGATAACACCAATTGCCTATCCCCTGCCAAGGCAGCTGCAAGGTCGGCCCTTCCGGTCTTGGGGTCATATATTTCTGCTGGAAGATGTCCGTCAAACGAGCATTGTAGTATGTCGACAAATTTTCCTCTAAAAAATCAGGTTTATCATCGATATTCCAATCGATATAATCTACTTTTTGGCGATAAGTTCCCACAGCTAGATCAACGCTATTTGTTCCTTTTGAAAAGATATTGATGGGAAGTTCCAGTTTCTTTGTTTCTCCTGATCTCAAGTTTAAGGTTGCATGAACATCCTGATGATCGACTGCCAATCGTTGCGGCTGACCTGAACGGTTTTCTACAACTAGATCATAACTAACCTGTTTTTTTACAATAGTTGCTTTTAATGGCGGCAATAATCGAATATCAACAGCTTGCCACCAAACCATATTCCCTTGTCGGAGCTTCGCAAAAAAGGTTCCCACACGCTCTTCCTGGACAAAAGAAAATTTGTGACCTATTCGATTTTGGATAATTCCCTGAGGATCGTAACTTTCCAACAATTGGGTGTTAGCAGGTAAGGGAAAAGTCCATTGATCGGTGAATACTTGGGCCACATTTTTAGTATCCATCTTTTCGAGTTGTCCATCACCCATGATTGTGACGTCGAAATTTCGCTCAGCTTCAGATTCAATAACAATACATGGCCCATTTATAGCGGAAGATTTTAGCGACCACTTGACTTCCTTTCCGTTGACCTTAACAGCACTCACCTGGGTAAAATCTACGGGAACTTCCAGTGCAAGTTTTACGGGCATCGCATAACGCGTGTTAATCTGAAATGTAATAGCAGTTTTAGTTTTCTTATACGTATAACTCCACTCCGGCATTTCAATCTGTGCAAAATTCCATGTCGATGGGAAACCAGGTTTAATAAACAATTGTTTGTCCAGTAGACGCGGATGCACGCCAAATAATCCTTCGACTAAGGTACGAGATGCCACACCAATAGGATCGGCAAAATCACGGTATAATTCGCCTCTAAATGCATCATAATGGGAAAGCTGCTGAAAGTTGGCAGGACTGATCCCATGGTACATACTTTCCATGAGGTTACTTTTCCAGAGCTGATAAGCATCATCTGCCCGACCAGATTGCCAATAGGCCAATGCTGTCTGTAGATTCTCTGCCAAAGCAACATTATTGATCGACCAAGTGTAGGGCTGCCATGTCGTCGTAGGCAATGTATATAGGTCATGCTGTTCTTGTCCTTTGACACGAATAGGAATCTTTGGCAAATAATTAGTTACATATTGGAGATTTTGGTAGCTTTCAAAATCATCCAGGATAGCTACGTCCGCGGCATGATAAATGGTCCACAAACCAGCATTTTCGTGTATAAGCTGATTGCCAAGCGCATCCTGGAACTCCGCAAAATGACCTTTCTTTTGTAACCAAAGTCGATCTTTTAACGCTTTTTTAATCTTATTTGCCTCTTCTTGATAGGGTCTAGGATTTTCTCCAATTATCTGCGCCAATTGAGCCATCATGTGATTGGCGCGGTACATATAGGCGGTTGTGTGCGTGACAGCGCCACCGGAATATTGTAAACCATCACTGGCCCATATTGCACAATAGGCATCGTATAAGCCATCATTGTCCCGATCGAAATTTCGCTTTTCCCAATCGAGATGCCGAGTCAGCGTGGGCCACATCTCTTTGATATAAGCGACATCTCCTGTATAATTAAAATGCGACAACAATTGATCGATAAAGACCAAGTTCATATCGTAGTGATGGGCTACTGTGTTGTTGTTTGGGTTACGAGAAATATAGCCGCTTGAAAACATAGAAGTACCCATTTTTTCCAAATGTCGAGCTAAGTGCAAGGTTGTATCCATCACAACTGGTCCAGAACTTGGTTCGACCACCTGTGAACTGGCATAACTGGAAAAGTGCTCCTTCGCTCTGTCATGCCAACCCAATACATCTGCGGCGTAAGCACCCCGCCAGGCATTCAAACGCATACGCCATGCCACAGCCCCATGCAAGAAAGTAGGTGATTCCCAAATACCATCAGCAGCTGCCGACAGTGCCGCCCCCAAATTATTAATATATCGATCCGGTGTGTTTATTTTAACCCGACCGGCTAGAGAAATCCTTTTCTGATCTGCTTCCTCATAGACCTTTACTAATGAGTCTTCAGAGAACTTTGCAGCAGAAAACTGCCCCTTAGCGATTTGGATATAAGATGGTTTTTTAGTCAACTTATATTGCCCCACAATAATAGGGTTACCCTTATTCTCCGTCTTACCCAGACGCGATAGATCTTCCAGGACCCTTGCATCTGACATCTGCAGTGTTGAAAGCCCTGAAAAACTACCTTGAATAAACTGGGCTTCATTTTTCTTATTTTGATATTTAAGTTCAAAACTATTTTTTTCTACCATATACTGATTATGTTCACAGTATGCAGGGAGAAGATAAAACCCCGATTCCCGATCCGCGCCTATGTCGCCGTTTCTGCTAAAAGTTTTTCCGCTAGCTCCACCATAGGCAGCATAGACCCGTACTTCAGGCTTAATATTTGTTCCTTGCAGTTTTACGATCATCCCTTCAGCATCGGCCTGTGCCATCACAACGATATCGATATAACCTTTGCCAAGTAAAGCATCTTTGATCCGATAATACATAGCTCCAGGTCGGTATCTTGTTTCAATATGATCGGCATCAATCATTTTTTTTCGCAGCTGTTTATTACTTAGGACAAATTGTAGATTTCCTGCCATCCCAGGCATGTAGAGTGCAAATTCTGGTAAATCGCCTGCTTCGACACGGGATGCTAGGTTATTACCATAAAGCGCACGATTAAATCGATATCGTCCTTTAACCAAAAGAAAGTCACCCTGATCTTCTGTATAATGAAGTATACGGTCATTATCTTTCCAATGTTTTGACTGGGCAACAGCCATCTCTAGGACAGCCCCCACCAGCAAACCGCAAAAAATCAAATACTTTCGTATCATATCAATAATTATTTCATGAATTAGCTATGTGCCGATCTTTTAATGACCATTATGCTACTTCGCAGTCACTAGCGTTTATACTTTTCATCGATGGAGATGTTATGTTAATCGAAAGACTTGATTTCTTTTCCATTGACAATGACATTTTTTAGCGTGACATTCTTGAGGTAATCAACTTTAAACGCTTCTTTTACACCATCAATCTTACAATTAACCATCGTAAAATCGGTTACAGGTGAAGATTCGTAGGCCGTGGAGAGCACAGCATACTTTCCGCCGCCTTTAATCTGAAGGTTTTCAACCCAGATATTGCGAATCGTCGGAATATGTTTTCCGGGTTTCTCATAAAACATATTAAATCGTACAGCCGCTTCCTTATATTGCCCTACTTCCGTGTTATAAAAAAACACGTTTTCAATGATCCCGCCTCGGCTAGAACTAGTTTTTATCCGTAGAGCCCGATCCAAATTTGGGCTGTCCATCACATTGTTAAGTGCATAGATATTTCTGGCTCCGCCTGCAATTTCACTACCGATAACGACACCGCCATGACCATCCTTCATTTCGCAATTTTCGATGATATGATTCTCCGCAGGTCGACCAATATTACGGCCATCTTCATCTCTTCCGGATTTAATAGCAATACAGTCATCGCCAGTATCAAAATAACAATTTCTGATCCATACATTTTTACTTGCTTCAGGATCGCAGCCATCATTATTAGGTCCATGACTCACCACTTTCACGCCTTCTATCAATACATTCTCACATAGAACAGGATTGAGATTCCACATCGGAGAATTAATCAGCTTGACGTCAGCAATCCAGACATTTTTGCATAAATAAGGCTGTACAAAATTGGGACGAAGAAAATTTCCATCGCCAAATACTCTTTTATGCGGATCCTTCTCTTCGGCCATCTGCTGATGCAAAATTGCGCGGGCAGGCTTTTGTTCGCCAGGACGACCTTCGTGCCAACCATATTTTCGGGCACCACACCAATACCACCAATGATCATTATCGGCATTTCCATCCAGCAATCCTTTTCCTGTAATCGCAATATTCTCTTCTTTATACGCATAGATGAACGGAGAAAAATTGATACATTCCATGCCCTCCCAACGCGTGAATACCATCGGATAATCAGCACTATCCCGACTAAATAGTATTGTTGCCCCTTCACTCACATGCAGATTAACGTTGCTTTTCAAATAAATAGCACCGGTCAGATAGACACCTTTTGGCACAATCACACGTCCTCCCCCCTGCTTATTACACGTTTCAATAGCTTTTTTAAAGGCCACTGTATTTTTCGTCCTGCCATCTCCAATAGCACCGAAATCAGCGATGGAATAATCTTTCTTTTTAAATGTAGGAGCAACAATGATCTTTTTAAGCTGTTCTATTTCCTTTAAGGGTTGCTGTGCACTGGCCCAGGTTATTTGTTGCCCTTGACTTGCTACGCATGCAAAAATGGCTATGAGGATACTAAAAATCTGTTTCATTGGCTTATAATTGTTTCTGGTTATACTTGTTATATCAGCTGTTAAATTCAGCTCACTTCTATCGATCTTCAACATACAGAAGCAAAACTTTGCAGTTATTTTCTCGAATTAAACACGATTATGGCAGATTCTTCACACGATCTCAAATACAAAGGCTGTCGAGGTTTCTGCTATTCCGCCTTGCGTGGCTCCAAAAAGGAAGCGAGGCTTATCCGTTATTCTATCCATCAGGATCATAGGTCTTTCAAGCCTGCCAAAGCGCTTCAAGTTGGCTGGAGGTGGTGGCTCCTGAATATATGTCGATAAACCTAAATAGGCCACTTGCGGTTCAGACCATTGAATGCCATCTGATGATTTTAAGATCAATCCATATTCGTGATTGTAAAACCCCATATCCCTAGCTAACAAACAATACTGTTCATCCTGTTCCCATACGAAAGCATCTTCAAGCTGTGCATTATGAGGACGAGCAGAAAAATCGATTACCGGATGTTCGGATACTTTAACATAGGGTCCCAATGGATGTTCAGCTTTGGCCAGTCCATATTTTCGATTTCCCCTGACAGGCCCTTTATCCTGCAGGTATTCAGCCGTATTCCAAGATTTATAATACAGCCAAAATTTACCATCGTTACCTTTTAGAAATGCTGGATTTGTCGTACAATGATCATCCCATGCACCTTCCGCTCCAGGCAACAAAATGGGATTATCGCTCCGGTTCCATGGCCCATCCAGGCTTGTAGAGGTTGCCACGCCGATTCTCTTCGTATCGGTCTTTCCATTGGAGTTTCCCATATAAAAAAGATAATAGGTATCTGCTATCTTTTTTATCAGTGGATTGTGGCAAGTCGTACCATCCCAAAATCCTTCCCGAGGTTGTAGAACAACATCCTTATGTTGGAATGTTCCATAAGGAGAATCCGCCACTGCGTGCGCTATTTCTGAACCTTTGATCCAGCCTCCCATCCCTTTTTCCTTTCGCCAACGTGAATAAAAAAGATGAACCTTACCATCATCGTCCCAGATCGGAGATGAGCACCAAATAAAATAATCCTGTAATTGTAAAGAACGACCAATCGGTTTCAATTTGAAATAGGGAGACTCCATCCTGCTTTTTTGGGCTGATGTACCTAAAGGTAATATCGCTGTCATCCATAAAAATGCATTTGACTTTAAGAAGACTCTTCTATCCATGTGAACATTTCCTTCCCTTGATTTACAATTTGGTTTCCTCAGATCCGTAATGTTAAGCGAATCAAGCTGTAAGATACCAAAACTAGTTAAGGAACCTATCCTGCGCTATCCTGTAACTGAATTCATTTTTACAAAAAAACCTACCCATTCAATTCAGAACAGGTAGGTTAGGTTCACGTTTATTGCACTCAAAATTAATATCCAGGATTTTGCATAGCCTGTTTTTCTGCAGGCGTCAATGCTGCGCCACTTTCACTGGTGGTTGCATCCAAGAAAGATTGCGGAATCGGCCGATAGTAATGTGTATTTGGATTAAAGACGGTATTCCCACGTACATAACCATCATTAAATGCTTTCCATCTCGCTTCCAATGTTTTGGTACGGGCTAAATCTTCCCAGCGATAGAGTTCACCGCACAATTCACGTGTGCGTTCATTTAACAGGAAAGCCATCATTTTCTGCGCATTGCTTGTTGCTCCCAATTTCTCATAAATTGGAGCATCAACTGCTGAATTATAAATATCAGCGACAGAATTGATCAGCATCTGTGTTTCGGAAGATGCCGTAGTTTTCGCTATATCATTATTAGATTCGTAGTATGAGTTTCCTTCCCAATAGATTGCTCCTTCCGCCGAAAAGCCCCCTCCTTTCCCAACAGCATAGGAATTATTCTTATAGGCTTGTCCGCCGTCAACATTCTTCGCGCGGTCTTCACCATTTTTATAGCCTGCACGGGTGCGCAATTTATTAATCCATTGTATCGCGTTAGCATACTGCCCCTCCCCCTTACGGATATAAGCTTCAGCCACCATTAAGACATCTTCTGCCGAGCGCGCCATAATCACATCACGGGTACCATTGGCAGATGCAATACTGACCCGATAACCATCTCTGAACTTCGAAAGTGCTACATAACGTGATTGCACACCGAAATAACCATTATTTCCATGTTTACCTACCCAAGCTTGTGGTTCACCTTGAAAGTAACGCACAAACGTATGCATATTCTGCATGACGCCATTTTTAAGAACTCCCGTTGCATCACTGGCGACTGCTTTGTAGCGCGTATCGCCAGCGTTATTGACAATATATTTAATACCCACCTCACCACCTTTGAATCGCTTAGCTCCAACAACAGTTCCTTCAGGCCCAAGCGATGCATTAGCTGCAGTCCATACAGGGGCATTAGCGGTATTATTAGCACCATACATCGTAATAAAGGATTTCCAGAAACGGGAATCGTTGACGCGATCAAAGACATCCAACGTATAATTTGTCGTACGTGCGTAGGAGAATTCACGATCGCCCGATATATCTCGACTTGTTCCACCTAAATCCTGATAAACAGCAGGGTAGTAAAGATGAATTTGATTGCCATACCGTCCCCAGGTTGCCTGATCGTCCGAAAACTGTGCCGAAAGAACAACCTCAGAGACTTTTTCATTGGCACTATTGGCTTTTTGATAGTCCCATAGTTTTACGTAATCATCAACCAAAGGATGTGCCGCCACGACTTCCGTTCCATATTTGATAACAGCATCTAAGTCTTCTGCAGTATATTTTGAATTCCAAGAAGCATATAACTCACTCGAACGGGTCAATCTTGCTTTAGCTATATAATGCGCAGCAGCTGATTTAGTCACACGTCCAAATTCTGTCGCCGAGGCAGGTAGGAGCGTATAGGCCTGTTCAAGGTCTGAAATAGCCTGCGTAAAACAAGCATCTTCGGAAGCTCTTGTAAAATAGGATTCAACCTTTTCAGTCGGAGTCAATTTCAAGGGCACGCCACCAAACTGTACAATCAACTGTAAATAGAAATATCCCCGCATAAAATAACCCTCCCCTAAACGTGTATTATAGTTGGCGTTGGATTTATCATAATATAGGGGTACATTTTGAATCAGGGTATTGGCCGATTCGATACCGCTATACATATTGTCAAACACCGGCTGAATATTTCCGCCGCCATACGTCGATTCAGCAGGATTAAGATCCATGCTATAACTATTAAAACTTGGGGAAGCATTATTTGCATCCGTAAACTCATCTACGCCCAAATTGAACAAAGCCATCCCCCAGGTATAGTTATATTTAAATTTCAATTTGGAGTAAACCCCTGTTGCTAAATCATCTAACCCTGCCTGCGTTTTAAAATAATCTGTATCCGGTATGGTGATCTGCTCCTCTTTTAAAAAGTCTTTGCTGCAGGCATTCAATACCAACAATCCAGCAGCACCAAATATGGAAGCAACTAATATTTTATAATTTTTCATGAGACTCGCTTTTTTAAATCCTTTTTGCTTCTTAAAATCCTATGTTCACACCGATCACTGCTCCTCTTGTCGTAATGGAGGAACCAGCCTGTGTCGTGTTATTATTATAACTTGCTAAGTCTGGATCCAGAAAATCCACTTTTGAATACAACATCGCCGGGTTCATGACCTGCGCATAAACCTTGAAATTACTTATGCCTAGTTTCTGTAACTTTGTTTTAGGGAAATTATAACCTAAACTTACATTCCTTAGCTTGATAAATGATCCATCACGGTAGTTCATGGAAGAATTCCAAGGATCTGCCGCTTCACCGTTCGAACCTGGTTGATAATACTCGGCATCTTCATGAACTCCTGGAATAAAGTAGTCCAATTTGCGTTGCATGTAACGGCCATCCAATGTCGCAGCCCCAGCATTGATTGTCTGTCCCCAACGGGAGAAAATAAAGAAGGATAGATCAAAGTTTTTATAGGTGAATGTATTCATAATTCCGCCGGACCATTTTGGACGATAAGATCCCAAAACTTGTCGGTCATAATTGCGATCTACTTTACCATCAGGCACTCCATCGGGGCCACTAATATCCTTCACACGAATTTGCCCGGGCTTAGCACCGTATTTTGCAGCTTCTTCCGCTTCCGAGGTTTTCCAAATACCATCATAAACCACATCATAAGGAACTTGAATCTCCTGACCTACAATCCAGTTATTGGTTAGATCTTCTTTCCGTCCATTGTTCAATTCGAGTATTTTGTTCTTGTCTTTGGACCAGGTCAACGTCGTATTCCATTGAAAGTTGTCATTCTTCACATTGACAGTATTGATTTGGAGATCAATACCCCAACCTGAAGTCTTTCCAACATTTGCCATTGTAGCTCCATACCCTAAAACGGAGTTTAGACTCATCGCTAACAACAAATCATTGGTCTTCGTTTTATACAGATCTAAAGCACCGCTGATCCGATTATTTAGAAAGCCATAGTCTATTCCTAGGTTATACTGGGTTGTACGTTCCCAGCCCAATTCAGGATTGGCCATTTTCTGCGGGTTAGCAGCAGAAGGGTCTGAAGCCACATATCCTGGTGTCGAATTTGTCGCACTCCAGTTGTAAAAATTTTGCGTCAATAATCCTTTCGTCTGATAAGGCCCAATTGCGGCATTACCAACAATACCAGCTCCCAGACGTAATTTTAGGGTGTTGATAAAACGAGCATCTTTCATGAAATTTTCCTGATCAATACGCCATGATGCGGCTACAGAAGGAAATGAACTCCATTGATGCCCCGGTGCCAATACCGAAGATCCATCCCAACGTACAAATGCAGTTAACATATAACGGTCCTTAAAACTGTAATTCACACGAGCCATATAGGACTCCATTTGTCGTTCGGATAAACCGGTTCCCCAACTACCGATAAAACCTCCAGAATTAATATTATACCATAATTCTCCAGCACTATACACGTCTGTCGCCTTCATATTGCTTGATTCAGAATTATACTTGGAGGAACTTTGCAGCAAGGTAATACCAAGGTGGTGATCTGCTCCAAAATCACGGTCATAATAAATTAAGTTGTCTAATGTCCAGGCTAAATTGCGATTAGTTGAATAAGTCACTGCATTATTTCCATCACCGTTGATACCCTCTGCAGCATTCGCTAAACCCAAACGATAATACCTAAACTCCGGTCCAAATTGCACTCGATATTTCAAACCTTTCAATGGCTCATAAATCTGTCCAAAATCTAACTGGCTAAAGAAACTGCCATTCGCACCAAAAGTCTGCCGTTTATTGGTATTGTATTCCAATTCATTAATTGGATTAATGATATTGATATCACCTGCTGCTGGGTTTCTCAGGTAGTTTCCATTATCATCATAGGGTACTGTCCAAGGCAACATTCCTCGTAAAGCATTGTAGTAATCGCCCGCTCCAGTGACTGATTTAGAAAAGTTATAACCGTAGTCTTGATCGGAGAAAAAGGTATTTAATGACGCTCCCATGGTAAACCACTTCGTCGGAGTCGCCTCAAAGCTTACCTTCGAGGTATAACGGTTAAATTTTTGCCCGGGCTGTGTTGCATCTTGTTTTAAATAGCCGAATGAACCATAACCTTTGGAGTTCTCTCCACCCCCTGAAACGCTTAAAGTATGCTCAGTTGATAAGGCATTTTTACGTCCAAGATCGGCCCAATCATAATTACCAACCAAGCTCGGATCCCAAACTGTATTATTATTGGTCCAACCTTTAGCAATATTTGCCCATGAAGCCGCTACAGATCCCCATTTGGAAAAATCCTTTGCATAATCTGGTGTCGTTGTTCCGAATTTCGCCAAACGCGCATACTCCAGCCATTCCGCAGCATCCATATACTCTGTGACGTCATACATCTTTTCAAATGTTGCAGTACCAGCATAATTCAACATTAAACGACCCTTTTTTCCCTGCTTGGTCGTCACCAAAACAACGCCGTTCGCCCCACGTGAGCCATACACAGCTGTTGCAGAAGCATCTTTTAAGACATCGATGGTCTCTATATCGCTTGGATTGATATTATCAATTCCACCTGCCTGCAATACCATCCCATCGACGACATAAAGAGGTCCTTGATCAGCAGTGATCGATCGGACGCCCCTTATTGTTATACTTCCAGTAGTTCCTGGCCGTTGATTTGATGTAATATCAACCCCCGCAACCTTACCTTGCATTGCCTGCAAGGCATCTTTTACCGGCATTGCTTTCAATTCTTTTTCGCCCACACTCGCTATCGAACCAGTTACATCTTTCTTTTTCATCGTGCCGTAACCAACCACCACGACTTCGTCCATGACATCGACTTTTTGTGCGAGAACCACATTAAAGTTGTTTTGACTTCCAACAGAAATTTCTTGGGGTTCAAAACCTAGACTTCTGAAGGCCAATACATCTGATGGCAGCGCATTGATGGTAAATGAACCGTCGGCATTGGTCTTTGCTGTCATAGCTTTTCCTTTTACCTGTACCGTCACACCTTGAACAGGTGAACCTTTTTCATCGTTTACCTTTCCAGTCCTCGTTGTTTGAGCAAATAAATTTAACGTACACAGCATCGCCATAAACAGCAAAAAAGTGTACTTCTTTACATGATGATCAAACCTAATTGTTAAATAGTTTATCATTAAAGTATTATTTAGGTATTATTTTATTCTTTCCCTTGTTGATCTTCGGTAGTGAAAATCGATTTCATTACACGAGATAATGAAAATGTTGTATGATCTTTACTTATTGCTTTATAGGATGACTGGTTTAAAAAGATAATCAGAATTCCCCTCAGGCTTATAATGTTGGCTAAAAATAACAGGATGATTTCTAATAACCATCCTGTTCAATCCTGTCATTAGCTGGCGCCAAAAATAAAAAAATCGCCCTTAAATGCTAAGAGCGATTAAATTAATCAACATATTAATATCCGGGATTCTGTGTATACAAGCCCGGACTATTGTCTAGTTCTGACTGTGGCACTGGATATAAGACATAATTGACTTGAAAATCTGACATCTGCTTTGCGACGTCCTCTTTCGTGATCCAAGCCTTCATGACAGATTCCACATTACCGCTGCGGACAAGATCAAACCATCGTAAGCCTTCGCCAATAAACTCCCGTCTCCTTTCGTCCATCAGCTGTGATTTAGTGACATTAGTCAGCTCAGTTGTCAATCCGGCGCGTTTTCGAATTTGATTAACGACCGCATCCACATCCGTCTGAATGGTCCCCGGTGCTCCATTCAATATGCACTCCGCCTTCAGCAACAGCAAATCACTATAGCGAAATACAATATAATTAATCGGCCAATCAGTCCGGCTCGCTGGTACCTTTGTCACATCAACAAATTTTTTAACGAAAGATCTAGTTTCAACAACGTTGCCATAGGTATATCCTTGCTGAATACTAAATGTTTTCCTTCCATCGCTTGCATCATACAATTTAAGCAAATCTTCAGATACAGGTCTAATCGTAAGGCCTCCTTGCGTGGCCAACCCGAGTGAATTGAACCAATTGTCAGGCACAAGTACCCAAGGAAATGTTGCCCCAACAACGGGGTTAGCGCCGCTAGAGTACTCAATATTAAAAACCACTTCTTTGTTGCGCTCATTACCATAATCAAAAATGTTATTATAGCTGGTCAGCAAACTAAATTCGTTGCTCTTGATCACATCGTTAAACTGCTCCACAGCTTTCGGCCATTCATTGCTGTTCAAACCCGCACCTTCAACACCCAAAGTAGGTCCTGACCGCGTCATATAAACCAATCCCAGTAACATTTTTGCAGCATACTTATTGACACGACCTTTATCAGCCGCAGCGTACGCACTAGGTGCAGGCAGCACATTAATAGCCTTGTTCAGATCTTCAATAATCAAAGCATACAATTCCTCCACGTTGCTCCGACCAATGTTTTTGGCTTGGCTGGCAGAGACAACCTTATCGATCAGTGGCACTTTTCCAAAGTACCGAATCAAATCAAAATAAAAAAATGCACGCAAGAACCGAGCTTCTCCCTCCATTCTATTGCGAAGGCTTTCATCAATAATAGCCGTGGAACCATTCGCCTCAAGTTGTTCCAAATAATTATTTGCGCGAAATATGCCGTTAAAATTTGTTTGCCAAGCTTCTATTACATAGGGATTACTGGCAATTGTTTTATGAAAACTATTGATTCCTTCCCAATCACGCACTCCACCGTCCGACACTGCGTACAAGTTATCTGATCGGGTTTCCGAGAGGTTCATCAGACGATCGGGATATCCCCGTGTACTGTTATATATAGCGTTCAATCCTTGAATAAAATCATTTGCTGTCTTAAAGTAGGTATCTGAAGTAGCACTCGAAATTGGCTGCTGGTCCAGATCCATTTTGCAAGATCCCAATAGACCTGCTATCAAGAAAAATATGCTCAATTTTTTCATCGTTCTAAAAATTTACGTTTAAACCAAATGTTACTGTCTTGGGAATTGCCAGGCCACCATAATCACCCGCCTCGGGATAATCAGCGCTTCCGCTTAGATTAGTATTTGAAGATTCTGGATTTACACCGCCGTCATATTTGTCCTTTCCCCAAAAATTTTCCAATGTCACGAATAAACGGACTAAACTAAGTTTGGACTGACTTCCCAACTTCAGGTCTTTTATATTATAACCAAGAGTGACGTTGCGTAGGCGCCAATAATCCGAGGAATACAGCCAATCTGTATTTTTAATCCGCCCAAACGTTGAATAAGCTTTTCCAACACGGCCTTCTCCAGGCTCCTCTTCTGAACGCCATCTATCCCGATAAAAACCAAGTGCATTGTCCGATGATCCTTGGCCCGTACGTCCCAATGCCCTTCCTAATAAGGAATAGATATGACCTCCATTCTGGCCTTGGAACATAAAACTCAGGTCAAAATTCTTATACTTAAAGTTGTTGGTTATTCCCCATACATAGCTAGGGTTTGGATGCCCCACAATCACACGGTCATTCGCGTCGATCACACCATCCCCGTTGGCATCCACATATTTTGGATCACCTGCCTTTTGGCTACCATACAATGCCGCCCCAGCATCAATATCCGCCTGACTTAATATACCGTCTTGTTTAACAACATAAATACTATACATTGGCTCACCAATCCGTAAAAGGCTATGCTGGATATCGAACGAAGACGGAATTAAGATTTCTTTTTGCTCACCATCAAGTTTTGTTACCTTATTGGAATTATGACTGATGTTAAAAGAAGTAGACCACGAAAAATCCGATTTTCTGATCTGATGGGAAGTGATCTCGAAATCCCAACCCTTACTTTTTACTTCGCCGGCATTATCCAGATAGGAAGAAAAACCGGTCGCCAGCATGGAAGGGACGTTTAATAATAAATCACTGCTTTTGCGTGTATACCAATCAAATGAACCGGTGATGCGTGAGCCTAAGAGGCCAAAATCCAACCCAATATCATAAGTCCGGGATTTTTCCCATTTTAGATCCGGATTAATGATATTACTGGGCGCCTGCCCAGATGCCGAAAGGCCATTTAACGAATAATTATAAAAGCCCAACAAAGCAATACTGCTGTAATCACCGATATTATTATTCCCAGATTCACCATAACTTCCGCGTAATTTCAACTCATTGATAAAGGTGATTGGTTTCATGAAATCCTCCTGTGATAAACGCCAGCCCATGGACAGCGAGGGAAACCAGCCCCATTTTGTATTGGATCCAAAACGCGATGAGCCGTCCCGACGAATACTTCCAGATAGCAAATACTTACCGTCATAGGCATATTGAACCCGGCCAAAGTAAGACAGCAAGACACTTTGTGTTGCACCTGTTGAAGCCACTGTCGCAACTGCGCCGTTCAAAGTTGTTATAGAACTATTGGTATACCCCCCCTGCGAGGTGATGGTAGAAGTTTCAAGCTTATCAAAGTTATAGGCTTGTCCCAACAGCGCAGTGATATCATGTCTGTCGATATTGAGGTGATAATTTAAGGTATTTTCATTCACAAAGGTCTGCTTTCGGTAAACGCTATTGGAGCCATACGTGGCTTGATTTGGGTTATTGGTTCGATTAGCCAAAGTTCCACCTACAGTATAAGGCTGAAATCTATTGCTCCGGCTATCGGTTTGATCCAAATTGACCGTAGTCTTAAAATTGAAGTTATCAAGGATATTGTACTGTCCGTAAACTGTTCCCAGTAAACGTGAAATTTTGTTCTCCCCGATATAATAATTCAATTTGGCAATGGGATCATTTGTTGAAGTGCTCCAAGGATATTTTTCATTGTCAAAAACGTTTACTGTTCCTGCAGGATGATCCTGAACCGGTGACATCGAATAAATCTGATGCATGATATTATCCTTTCCTTCCACACCTGGGTCATTTCCAATAGAATAAGTAGGTGCTAGGTTTAAACCGAATGCGAATTTCTTATTCAGTTTCACTTCAACGTTAGCCCTTGCAGTATAGTTCTTATAATCCAAGCCTTTCACAATACCCTGCTGATTAAGATAATTCCCGGAGACATAATAATTGACAAATTCTGTCGCTCCCGAGGCCGCGACTTGGTAATTTTGGATCACTCCTTTCCGATACGCTTCGTCCTGCCAGTTAATGAGGTAAAGTCCAGGATGTCCGGGTTCCAACCAACGGTCGTCATACATATAAGATGTATTATATTTCCCGTCGGCGAGCCCCAATATTTTTCGTCGTTCCGCATTGCTTTGACTTGCTAATCTTCCTGCACCCGAGGCTTCCCATTGCGAATTGATCATCTCTACCGCTCTATCTATCCACTCCTCACCATTTAACATCTCCAATTTCTTATAAGCCTCGGAAATACCCACATAGGAATTAAGACTTACTTTAGCCTGGCCGCTCTTACCTCGTTTTGTGGTGATCAGAACAACGCCGTTTGCGGCACGGGATCCATAGATTGCAGCTGCAGAAGCATCTTTTAGGACCTCCACAGATTCAATATCATTGGGGTTCATATTATCCAAGGGATTTCCCGAGGCATAGTTTCCTGAACCATTCTGTGCGGCTGTTGATAATGGGAAACCATCTATAACATACAAGGGTTCGCTACCAGCGGTAATAGAGCCAGATCCCCTGACCTGTACACTTAAGCCCTTTCCGGGAACACCCGTAGATTGCTTGACCCGTACGCCAGACATCTGTCCGATAAGAGCTTGATCAACCCGTGCAATAGGACGTTCATCGAGATTTTCAGCATTAAACTTTGAAACCGGTGCGATAAGATTAGTTCGTTTTTGGGATCCATAACCAATGACGACAACCTCGTCCAATGCTTCTTGTTTCGGCACCATCTCAACACGTAGAAACGCTAAGGTTGATACGCGGACTTCTTTCTGCTCGTATTCCACAGAACGAAACACAATATTATCACCGGACTTTGCATGAATACTGAATTCACCATTTTGACTGCTTGTCCCTTCATTTTTGCCATTTACCTGAATTGTAACACCACTGATCGGCTGATTTTTATTATCAACAATTTTCCCCTTCAGTGTCTCCTGTGCGTACAATACATGTGTAAAAGCCATTTGAGCCATGACTATGGCTCCATATCGCATTATGTTTTTCATGGATTGAGCTTTTAATTATTAATCTGATTTATATTGGTAAATCAATTTAAAAGAACTCATTTGATTAACCATCCTGAACTTACATGATAACCAGCTAATTGCACATTTAAAAAAACTCGATATGCTTTCTATTTTGCACATTTTAACGATCGAAATTGTAAAAAGTAAAGTCAAAAAAAAAGCCTCGTATACAACGAGGCTTTCAATAGTGCTTACTGCTTTTTGCTTTTAATAACTCCAAATGGTCACAGGGCCAATCAGACCACTTTCCATGGGCTTCCAATTACTAGCGTCAAAATCTTTATAATTGATATTGACGAAATTGATTTCGTGATAATTACGCCAGGCAACTTTTTTGCGGTCCAAATAGCTGATTCGGTTTGCCATTAAATTGGCAACTTCTATGCGAATCTTGTTTTCGCCGTTTACCAACATATTGGTAATATCCAATTGAAACGGAATTGACCATAACAAACCCGCCTCCTTTCCATTGATATAGACCTTTGCACTTTCGGCAACACGTCCCAACTTCAGTAGGTAGGATTTTGATGGATCCTTATGGATAGAAATTGTTGTTTCATAAGCTCCTGTGCCGGAAAAATTGACAGCATCTTTGTCCCCCCATTCTGTCCAGGAGGATAGTTGATCAAGCCTTTCAGCCTTTGGTAAAACAGGCCCTCCAGCCATAAAACTTACTTTCCAATCTCGGTCTAATTGGGCCACTTGGTTTAACTCGTCCTGATAGCGGAAAGGTTCCCTAGCTTGTTGCTCTGACGCTAAGACTATCCAGGAATAGCCCGATGGAATCTGCACCCGTATTTTGCCGTCAGATGATGGCAACTGATAGGTCAGCCCGGTCTGGGGATCCAATAAAGAATAATGTGCTGTCTGTGCATTTAATGTAATGCTACGATCAACGGTCTGTCCACTATGATTGACCAAATAGTAATATCTGTCGTTACCAGCAGCTCTTCGCGAAAACTTCAGCCCCGTTTGGTTTATCCGTTCTGGTGTGATCTCTTCTGTTTCGAGTGCCGAATTGACATCTGTAGTAAGATATATTTTGCCTCGTCCAAAAGCTGTATACTGGTTCGCTTTATCCTTTTCGAAACCTAGCGATGCAATTAATTTATTGAACAGTGTACGGCGTTCCTCTATTTGGTTATATCCAGGGACCGCTTGCGGTAATTGCTGGAAGATAATAGTTGCTCCTTGGTCGGCCATTTCCAAGATTTTCTGCAGCGTCACTTCAGAAAAATAATGACAGGCAGGAATATAAATTGCTCGATAAGGGATCGCATCCTTCGAAGTTTGCAATTTTCCGTTGTTTACTGTAGTTCCCGCCAGAATTTTATCTGTAGCAAAATCAAAGCTATACCCCTGTTTCTGCAGCTGAACACTTTGTTTATAAAATTGCGTTGGATGTAACCACTCGTCAACATCATGAACCTTTAATGCCTTATCCATTCCCTTGGCATTATTCCAAATATCATAAACAGGCCAATATACCAGCAGTTCATTGTCGGCACGAGTAGATTGCAAGATGGATTGCACACGCGTAATATATTGATTCAAACCAGTTAGGTGGTCCCAAAACGAATTTTGCGGAACAAAATTAACGGAAGCATAGAACAACCATCCTGGAAAAGGTACATTTTTCGGCGAATAGGTTGTCCCGTGATAGAACACATGATTCACCCCAGCGAGGAATAGTTGTTCGACTTCCGGTTTCGTTTGTGACAAGGAGGTTTTAAAATGTTCCGTCAGCCAGGTGAATGTTTCCGAAGAAGTATATTTTTTACCGTATACATTAGTTGCCGATGTCGCAAATTTTGCCATCATAGGATCTGGATCCACATTACGGATGTCAGCAGTGTCGCGCCTTAATCCGGGAATATCGAAACTGCTGGATCCAAAGGTTTCACACTCCGCAATATCGGTATCCGCATACAAATCAATCAGATTTCCTGGAGATCCATGGGCTTGATTTTTTGAAATCGCACTATAGCTATGGGCAAAATCCGTAAATGGGATCAAGAAATTCTGGGCAAGCAGTGCATTCACAACTTCACGATAATCCGATTTAAGGCCTGCTGTTTTGGCTTCATCCGTACCTTTACCTGCAAAATCTAGAAGGTTATCTTGTAGTTTGTATCCTTTTATCCGTTCAAATGATTGCAAAAACTCATCCGTCCAATTTGCCCCATATACTTCGTAGCTATCGTTAAAAAAAGCACGCACATGCAATGGCTTGTCCTTAAAAGCTTCGGCAAATCTATTGAAATAAGATGCGACAGATTGCTTCCCAAGGTGATCCAGCGTATATCCCGCTCCCCCAGGTGCTGCACGTTTGACTTTCTGGCCCGTTCTACCAGAAAAGACAGCTAATAGACGAATATCGGCAGGCGCTTCCCATGTTCCAGTGGTCTTTGAAATATAATCATCCAGTTTAATCTCACTATTGTCGGATCTAAATGCCCGTAAAGCCTGCAGCAAGAAATAATGTTGTTTAGGATCCTTAGGTTGTAGGGGAAATGTGATCCTTTCACCTTTTTTTAGTTCAAATTCATCCAGGATTAATTTGGTAGCGGCATCCTTTTCTTTGATTTGAGGTCCCCCGAATGGCCATCCCGTACCTAGATTAATGTCCACTCCCATTCCCAGGGCATTGGCCTTATCCGTTGTTACACCCAACATATTCATCCATTGTGGTGAAAGAAAATTCAGGTAGCTGGATTCAAATCCTTTAGCACCATAAATCGGTGTTATTTCTACACCGCCAAAACCACTTTTGTCAAATAAGGTTAATTCACGTTCGAGATTAGGTCGATCCACAGCCGAACCAAGCCACCACCAACGTGTCCAAGGCTTCATTTCTTTGGTAACTGCTGGCCATAGATCTTGTGCAATACTTCGACCAGACGCCAACAGATTACAGGCAAGTACTAATGATATATAAATTTTCTTCATGTTAAAATTGGGCTAATCCATGTGAAATACCTTTTTCAAACTGACCGATACCGGAGAATGATCGGCATGTACATCCATGATATCATACATATAGTCCCACCACTGCTGAACAATAGCTTCTTTCCCCAATTCCTGTGACGAATGCCCCGCCAAGTACTGAACAGCAAATAAAGTATCCGTTTCCTCATCCAAAAAAATGCTATAATCAGACACTCCGTTTTCGCGCAATAAGGTTATTAATTCTGGCCAGATCGCATCATGTCTGCGCTTGTACTCCGCAGACATGCCCGGCTTCAATTTCATCTTAAATGCTATTTTTTCCATCTTTTTTAAGTAGTCAATTAATTATTGTTACTGCACATGCTTAATTAGCCAGTACTTGATGTATATCGGCTTCAATAATACTTAGTGTACCTTTAGCATTGGCGTCGTTACGGGCCACACCATCATCAAGTTTCTTACCGCCCATTTCTACCTGGTTGTTTTCCCTCGCGGTAAAAGGTGCGTTTTTCAGCTTAATGGTTAATTTTTCTCCCCACGTACGTGGAAATGACAATGTACAGTAGCCTAACGTCACATCCGTATTTCCATCAAACACAAGTTTCTCGTCCACAAAAATCTGCAATGGATACGATCTTGACCTAAAATTATTTAATTTCAAATCGACTTCATCAATAGCAGATTTCTCTTCTAAGGTGTATGTAATCCAAGCAGTGCCTAGCTGCCCATCATTGACCCAATCCGACAGCTCATTATCATCGTAGGATTGTCCCACTTTCTCTAGGTTAGCTCCAGCTGTCGCTGTGCGGATTTTGAGGCTTTTTTTCAGCTGGACCAAAGTAGCTTTCGCTGGACTCGGCCCCCGTTCTAAGAATGATGGTAAATTTTCATTAGATTCTTTTACAAAATAATTCCCCAACGTTTTGATAGGTTGCACCGTCCACACGGCTGAATCTGATAAAAGGCCATTAGATATCGCCTTCAACACCACCCGCCCAGATTTATCGTACTGCGTACGAAGTAATACGCGATTTATCCCCGCCTCTACCGGCAGCGATCGAGCTAAAATATAGTTATCAGGTCCCTGAGCAATACCACCGCGCCAATCCATCGGTCCATCTAAGTTGAAATCTATTCTGTTTGATGCCAATGGGCAGCGTACCCCATTCTTGTCGAGCACTTCAACTTCTGCTAATACCATATCATTTCCATCCGCAAATAGGCCATTTTTACCATGTTGTGCCGTTAAACGGATTTTATAAGGTTCACCTGCGGTTCTAAGCTCCTTTGTATTCAATAATTTCCCTTCTTTGGTGAATGATTTCGCAGACAAGACCCCAGCCTCAAAATCAACAGCTGGAAAACGGTATAGGAAATTATATAGCTTTTCGGCTTTTCCCTGTACCTTACCGTTCACAGCTAATTCGACCCGATCAGCTGCAGAAACGACCAATACATCTTTTTTTGTCCCGGAAGCATAGTTCCAGTGCCCTACCAGATACAATCCTTTTGGATCTGGAGCAATCCAGCCATCCCACATAACCTGATGAGCATAGTAAGCGTCTTTGGGAATACGCATGGCATCTACTTCGCCACTTCTTCTGTAGTTCTCCTTTCCCCTAAAATGGGTATTGGAATCCGAAAAGATAATATTGACGCCGCCTGAATTTACGCGATCACCAGTACCGGGACGCATTTTCCAATATTCCCACCAACGATGTACAGCTTCAATGACATAACTATCTTGATTCCTATTATAATCACTGGCATCTACGCCTTTATAAAGTGGCCCTTCACCATCCTTGTGAAATGGATAACTCAATTCATCCCAATATTTACGTAAGGCTTCGTCCCGCATATATTCGGTTGCAATCATGGGGTGGCGTGCACTTTTATTGATATATAGCATTTCACCGCCATATTCAGCAATCTTACTATCCAACATTTCGCGAGAGCCAATGGCGCGCCCACCAGCTGGATCGTATTGATCGCGGATAGCTTTCATCTCCGCCATATGCTCTTCCGAAATAGACTCGTTTCCACATTCATAAAATAGAACACTGGGATTGTTCCTATAATAGATAATTGCATCACGCATCAGCTCCGTTCGCTGTTCCCAACGTCGACCTTGCGTATCTTTTTCGGCATCTCCAGCAGGCAACATTTGCATCAATCCCACACGGTCACAGGATTCAACATCCTGTTTCCACGGTGTCACGTGCATCCAACGAACCAAATTGGCATTGCTCTTGACCATCAGCCCATTGCTAAAATCACTTAACCAAGGCGCTACAGACAAACCAACAGCAGGCCATTCATTACTTGTACGCTGTGCATAGCCCTTCATCATCAATACCTGATCATTCAGATATACCATCCCATCTTTAAATGCCGTTTTCCGAAATCCTGTTTTCGTTTGTACAGCGTCTATAGTTTTGTTGTCCTGTACAATTTTTGTCGTAACCGTATAGAGATAGCCGTAGCCCCAGCTCCAAAAATTAACCTGATTCATGGCTGAGTTCATGGTCAATTGCTGCGTTTGATTGGCAGGAAGATTGAACGTTTTTGAAAACGTTTTTACCAATTTTCCTTCGGCATTACGTACTTCTGCAACAAAATCTACCGAGCTCGATTTATCGGTTTCATTTTTCACCTCGGAAGAAACAAAAAGATCCAATGTCTTTTTAGGAATGTTCATATTTTTCGCATACACGTAAACACCCGTAGTCTTTAAATTGGAATACAATGGTAGGGTCTGATAAATTTTGGAAGCAAAGTGGATCCACACATTTTTGGGAATTCCGCCATAGTTTGCGTTAAAGTTTTTATCGTTCCATTGATAAGTGCTATTTGTTACCTTTTCACGATAGCTCCAGCTATTGTCTATGCGTATGGCCAGGGTATTTTCGCCCCCTCTATCAATCAGGTCTGAAAGATCGAATCCCGCTGCCATTACACCATTTTCATGACGCCCTATAAATTTCCCGTTAAGATAAAATTCTCCACCGAAGCGAATCCCCTCAAATTCCAGAAAGACCTTATCAGAAGTAATTCCCTTGGGAATAGTAAACTTTTTTCGGTACCAAACAACATTTGCCGAAAGGTCATGTATCGCTTTTGCGAAAGCTTCATCTTCGTTCCATGCTTGAGGCAAGACAACCTGTTTCCATGCACGATCATCGAAGCCTGCAACAGAAGCTTCGCTTACATCGCCGATGTGGTAACGCCAGTCAGCGTTAAAACTAAAAGTCTTCCTCCCCATTTGAGCATAGGTACTGAATGAAAGCAGCAGGCAACAAAAAATAAATAGCAACCTTTTCATCTTATATTTTTTAGGCTAATAAAGCTTGTAATTTCTTTTATCTATCGCATAATTGTGCACCATTCCCATGATAGACATTAATTGGTTAAGCTATTGGCAGCACAGTGCATGAGTCATAAGACAACTTATTTTGACAACATTTTATAAACCTCTGTACCCCCCAATAAAAAACAACCCAAACCGTAATCTTCAAAATCCGGTTGACTTGAAAAACTGACCGGCTGGCCATCCTTAGGTTCCTTTCCCGTTCCTTGTAAATAGCCCAAAAAACCAGAAGGGTGTACCGCTTCTGCTGTCATTGCTTTCCACGCCTTTTCTACAACAGGTCGATATATTTTAGCATCTAGGAAACCATTATTGATACCCCAGGCCATACCATAGACAAACAGTGCCGTTCCTGAAGTTTCGCGCCCACCAAAATTAGTCAGATCGTGTAGACTGACATTCCAGAATCCATCCGGTCTTTGGACAGGGACAAGCGCTTCCATCATAGCTTTATAGTCCGACATATACTCGGCACGATGTGCTTCGTTCTCCGGAATTAAATCAAGTACCCTAACCAAAGCTGCCACAACCCATCCATTGCCACGTGACCAATAGCAATCCTCACCATTTGGTTCTTTGTAAGGAGGAACAAAATCCTTATCGCGCCACCAAAGTTTATCGGCTTTGTTATACAGGCCTCCACCTTCTTGCGTTTTTGAATGATGATACATTCTATACATGTAATCAAAGTAAGTTTGATCCTTCGTCATTACACCTAGTTTAGCATAAATTGGCATGGCCATTTGTATGGCATCAATCCAGGTCCAATCGTCTACCTTTCCAGATTTGATAATGTAATCTATATTGGCTTTAATCTTTTGGATACGCTCAGGCTTCGCCTCAATCTCATAGAGATCCAGGTAGGTCTGCCCACAGGCTTGGTCATCGGCATTTCGAGTTTCCAAACCGTTGCGCATACCCCAGTCATGTTTATTTCCCCAATCCACAGCATAATTGTAGTATTCGTTGTTTTTATCAATCTGATAAAGTGCCATGAGCCCTTCGTAATAAACGGCCCGGGTCCAGATATTGCTCGGTCGCCAACGGTTGGTATAGATCGGTTTACCGGTGTCTGTCCATTTGTTCATGAAATAACGATTGGTCAGCTGCAACGACTGAAGTACATCTACAGCGGTTAATTCCTGCTTCTGTTCGACAACTTTCTTCGTCGATGAACATGCTGAAAGGAAAAACGCAATCATCAAAGTGGCCGTATAAGTATTAAATATTTTCATGTTTTGCTTTATATAATTATTCATAACGGGAATTCCCTTTTTTTTGAGCGAGCTGCTCGTAAGGTATCACACCAACCCTTTTTGCCCAGTTTTCATAGAGCTGAACCATTTCACTGTATATTTTCGGGAAAGAGGCTGATAAGTCTACTGTTTCACTTCTATCTTTTTCTATATCATATAAATACCACTTATTTTCAGGATAGGAAGAGACAAGTTTCCATTTTCCCTTACGCACACCTTTATTGCCCTCATGTTCAAAACAAATTTCCCGATCAATATCCTTTTGTTGCTCTGTCCATAGCGGAAGCAAGGATATTCCTTCCATCGGTTGAATCGTATTGCCCGCATAGTCCTTAGGATAGCTCGCTCCCGACCATTGTGCTACAGTTGGCATGATATCAATCAAATGGGCCGGCCTATCAAACTGTTTTCCTTGAGGCAGGAACTTGGGGCCATAAGCGATAAATCCGGTGGCATTCCCACCCTCAAACTCCCAATGCTTGAACTTTTTGAAAGGCGTATTGCTCACCGCAGCACCTTCGATTCCATAAGCTGTAAAAGAACGCGGATGACTGGCAGGAAATTCATTCGCAGCTCTAATTTCTGGTGTAAACCCCGCATTAGTTATAGTCTCATTGCTCGCTCCGTTATCAGAGAGAAAGATGAAAACAGTGTTGTCCAATTGTCCTTTCGATTGGAGATAATCAACCAGTCTACCAACGTTCTGATCCAATTCATCTACCATCGCCGCGTAGACAGCCATCTTTTCATCCCATTTTACTTTTTCTTCCCAACTGCAATCATTCCAATTTCGCAATGTCGTATCAATTGGTGACAATTTGGTCGTTGGCGGCAATATCCCTAACTGCTGCTGTTTTTGAAAACGCTTTTCACGAATAGCCTCCCATCCTTCCATATATTTACCCCGATACTTTGCAATATCCTGAGGTTTGGCATGTATAGGCCAGTGGGGAGCCTGAAAAGCGAGGTATAGAAAAAAAGGATTCTCTTTTTTAGTTTCTAAATGCTCACCAATGAAATTCATTGCATAATCTGTATAGGCATCCGAGCTATAGTAATCTTTTGGCGGAACGATCGCCTCATTGTCCAAGGCTATCGTTAATGTTTGATTGGGACGATAAGGCCGGTTTTCAAAGTAGCTGTTTGCTCCATCAATTAGCCCATAGTAGCGCTGAAATCCACGCTGCCGGGGCCAATTTTCCTTTTCCTGTCCAACATGCCATTTCCCAGCCATATAGGTTCCATAACCTGCGCTTTTCAATAGTTCGGCCAATGTGACCGAATTTCTGTTCAAATAACCCTGATAGGCTGAAAAAGGACGCTTATTCATCATATCACCGACTCCTGCCTGATGCGGATATAATCCGGTCAATAGGGAAGCACGCGATGGACAACAACGCGAAGCATTATAAAAATTAGTCATCTTAATCCCTTCCTTGGCCATTTTATCTAGATTTGGAGTCTGAATTTCAGAACCAAAGCAACCCAAATCAGCATAGCCCATATCATCGGCCAGAATCAACACAATATTGGGCCGTTGTTGTGCATGCACTTTAAATAGTGTCAACAGAAAAAAGATCGCCAGAGGAAAGGTAGATTTCTTCATACTACATAAATTTCTTTAATCCGATTTTGGTTTGTTTTTTCAATTGCTCAGCAACGAGTTTAGCATTCAGCAAAGCACCGGCTTTAATTGGATGGGTCGCATCTTTAGGATCAAAAAATTCCGTTTCTACTTTCTTTTTTCCCAATATTTCATACTGTGCAATCACTTGATCCTGTAATGGGATAAAAAATGCATTGGCCTGTTCAGCAGCCTCTTTCGCCCATATTGCATAATCCGATTTACGAACCTGATTACCATCCCAAGCATTGCGTGGAATGGGTGAACAGATAATTGCTATCGCTCCCTTATCCTGGATATTCTTTACAAACCTACGCAAGTAAAAACCATAGCTATAGACTACTTCATGCTGCTTCAGCAATGGATTATACACTTCTTGGTAATCATCACCATTTCCCTTTATCGTTCCGCGAGCGCGTAACGTGTCCACAATGGGACTTGAATCATTATGCCCAAATTGCATAAGTACAAAATCTCCAGGCTGTATGCTATCCAGTACCTTCTGCCAAAGCTTTGGATTGTTATAAAATGTTCTTGTACTCGTTCCTCCCAATGCGCGATTCTTCACATTAATTTTATCCGATTTAAAATACTGACCAATCAAACTTCCCCAGCCCCACTGTCCGTTCGAGCCATTTCCCTGTCCATTTTTTACCGTGGAATCGCCAATAATAAACAAGCTCGGTTTGTGCTGCTTTTCCAAAAAAGACATGCTAATTATAGCGAAAAGGACCGCAGCCCAAGGCAACAATTTCAATTTCATCTTCGTTACTATTTAATATATTGTATTAACTGGCTTTTAATCCTACGGAATCCTTCGATAACAGACCATGCATTTTCTCTCGCTCCATCTTTATTCGTATGGGTATGGTCACCTGGGAAATAATTGGATTTTACCCGCTCAGCGCCAAGCTTATCATATTTATCTGCCGTAATACTGTTAAGATCCAAAAAAGCGATTCCTTGTTCTTCGGCAATCTGCTTAGCCCACAAGCCAAAGTCTTTGTCGGCCCGCTTCACTTTACCTTGATCATCCCATTGGTTGCGCGGAATCATGGACAACAAAATCGGTGTTACCCCCTTTTTCTTTGCTTCAATCACAAAACGACGCAGGTTTTCACCATAAGTGTGCACGGTTTCCTTCTTTCCATTCCCCCAGTCCAACACAATAGAATCCTGACCGATACCCCTTAGCACACCTCGATAGCCTTGTTTGCTGGTATCAGGCTTACTTCCCTCGTTATGACCAAACTGAATCAATAAAAAATCTCCAGGCTTGAACAAAGAATCAACTTTTCTCCATCTTCCCTCTTTGACGAATGTACGTGTACTCCGACCCGCCATCGCATGATTGTCCACACGCACTCGTGTCGTATCCAATAATTCAGGAAGCAAGGTACCCCAGCCCCAATATTCCTTATTGCTGTTCTTAACTGTCGAATCACCGATAAGATAAATCGTGGGTCTATTTTGCTGCTTTGCAAAGGATATTAAAACAACCGCTACCAATGCCATCCCTATCCATTTTATTGTATGCTTCATTTGCTAACTTATCTATTTCTTTTAATCAAACAATTCCAATTGTACACGTCTAAATTTCTATTTTGTGCGGACAGGCTTCACCAACTGAATATTAGGTTTGACCGGACGATCCATACCTACACCAAGGTAATATCCCGTATGCGGCGGTTGATTATAGGCCACATTCTGCCATGCTATACTCAAGCGATATTGTGGATCATGCATGAGTGTATATACACGCTTTTCCGTCGGGATCGTTGTTGTATAGATACGCAGATATTGATTATCATCTGAACGTAGGATCAATTCTTCCCGCCAATCCCCCAAGATATCCGCACTTAGGTTGGGCGTACTTTTAGTTCCATTAATCGATGATGCTCCCACCGCCGTAAAGATTCGTTCTGTTTTTCCATTTTTATATTTTTCAATATAGTTGCTGTTTAAAAGTTCACGGCTCAAATCAGCATCCCACCAAATCAGAAAATTGGTCGATCTCGGAGCCGGTCCTACACGATTACCTTTGGTATCGTACATATCTCTAGATCCCAGCCACCACAGATACGCCCCTTTATGATCGGGATCTATATTTCCGGCAACACCGCGAGGAATATCTTGGTCTATTGCACTTTTAAACAAAATTGCCCCGGTTTTGGCATCCAATAAAGCCACACCAGTCCCTTTCCGCCCACCTTTCAGTTCATGGATTCCAAAGATCTCCAAGCCTGGCCTATCCGGATCCAAATCGCTAACATGTAATGCATCGCCATGTCCCAGTCCGGTACTGTACAGCCCTTTGCCATTATCGTCAATAACCATCGAACCAAAGACAATTTCATCTTTGCCATCTTGATCTACGTCAGCAACCGTAAGATTATGATAACCCTGACCAGAATAAGGATCTTTACGAACTTTGCTATCAAATACCCAACGGCTTACTAATTTTTTATCCTTGAAATCCCATGCTGCCAGTGCCGTACGCTCATAATATCCTCTAGTCATGACAACACTTGGGTGTACGCCATCCAAATATGCTACACAAGCTAAAAATCGATCGCTGCGATTGGCATTCGTATCTCCCCATGAACTTAACTCTCCACGTTGTGGCAGATAATCCACAGTGCTCAGGGCTTTTCCCGTCAATCCATCAAATACCGTTAAGTATTCAGGACCTTTCAATATGCGACCAACTGTCCGCGAATTTAATACGGTGTCACGCCAATCGGCCTGTGCATCACCAATAACATTTCCCAGTCCATCTTTAGTACCGTCGGCCGTTTTACAGACTAACTCCGCACGGCCATCACTATCGAGGTCATAAACCATAAATTGGGTATAATGTGCTCCCTCTCGGATATTTTTACCCAAATTGATTTCCCAGAGAAAAGTACCATCTAGTTTATATGCTTGAAAAATAGGTTCCGAAGTAATCCCATTGTGTGCATTGTCATGTCCAACACCAGTCTGATGAACAATAAGTTCATAGGTTCCATCTCCATCCAGATCGCCCACAGAAATATCCCCAGGCATATATCCTGCAGGAGTACGTAATGGAATATTTAAGTACTGCTGTACTTTTTGATCTTTCGATAAGGTCAGTTTAGCAACTTCTTTTTCTTTACCTCCGGCTACTATATCCAAAATGTAAGTCACATCTTGATTCAAATCGACATGATCGTCCAAAAAATTAGTCCCTTTGATCAATGGTGAAGTATTCAGTTTTTTCTGTTTGCCATTCCCTTCTTTTCTATAAATTGCAAAGGCCGTATCAAAATCGTCGGTACCAAGCAAACGCCAGCTTAAAAAAACGGAGTTGTCCGTCGTTTTTACACCAACCATCCCCCGATCTAAAAACTCCATTTTACGTTGGCCTGAAGCAGCTAAGCAACCGATCAGCGCCCCTGTCAAAAGAATAAGTTTCATCTTCATAATTCAAGGTCTAAGTCACAGCAATATGCCGGTACATATTACTATTGCTTTTTATTATTAACAGTTACATTATTTAGGACAAAGTTTTTAATATATTCCTTGTGAATCACAGGATCTTTGGCTGCACGGACGTGCATATTTTGAAATGTAAAGTCCGACAGTACATATTGTTCCGACTTGAGCACATCAAATACGATATCGCAATCTAGATCAATATTGCGCAAAACAATATTTCTTGCATACGACATTTTAATACCTTTCTCACCCTTCAAATCAAAAAACTGGGTCCAAGGCTTAATAAACAACATACTATTGACATTCCCCTTTACATTTTCGATCAAAATGTTTTCATATTCCTGTGGCGTATCCGGGCGCATCTTTAACTGCAATAGCTTGCGTGCTTTATCTAACGTATTGTTCCGAAAAATCACATTGTAGCTATGAATAGATTCACTGCCGCAAGTGAGTGCGCTATGACAAAAACCAAAAAAACAATTTTCAATAATAATATTTGAATTAGGCCCGTTGTTAGGATCCTTATCGGACTTCGGTCCTTTACCGCCTTTTAGTGCAATGGCATCATCGTTAACGGATAAGTAACAATCTTTAATCAATACATTACGGCAGACATCCAAATCGATCGCATCGGAACTAGGTGCTTTCACAGGTTCCTTTGGTGCTGAAATATGTAAACCGATCAATTTGAGATTTTCACATTTATAATAATGCGAGGTCCAAAAAGGTGAATTGATCAAGCGAATGCCTGAAACCTGTACATCCTTGCTATTGGACACATAAAGTAAACGTGGACGCATCTCGTCCATATTTGTGCATTGTGGATTAAACTGTCTCCTAAGCCAGAAGGATCGCCAGTAGCGTAACCCGTTTCCATCGAGTGTACCTTTGCCCGAAATTGTAAATCCATCCACCTGGTCTGCATTGACAAGCGCCAAAAAATACTTCACTGTTTGACCTTCCATACGAGTCTCCGCTAGCGCAAAATCTGCAATGTCATCACTTCCTTTCAGTACAGCCCCTTCTTCTAAGTGTAAATGTGTCTTCGGTTTAAAAAATAATGATCCGCTCAGATAGACACCTTTAGGCACTATGACTACACCTCCTCCGCTGGTATAGGCCTTATCAATAGCCTGTTGAATTTTGGCCGTTTGCACGATGGTGCTATCTGACGCAACACCAAAATCCGTGATGAGAAATTTCTTTCCGAGCGTTTCGATCTCAGTCGATTTTACAGTCTCGAACCATTTTGAAATTGCTGTTCCGTCCGGAAACTTTCCTTGCGCATGTACATTGGACAAAATCGCAATTGATGTAAGCAGATGTAAAAATCGAAAGAATTTTTTCATAATATTAAGTTTTATTAAGTCTTGTTTTCCCGCTTGTCTACAGCTTAATTAAAACGTGCAGACAATACCGTCAAATTGATCAGCGTATTTAAGGATGCCTAAATAAGTAGCTAGTTTTAAAAGTATCAACATTTTTAACAAGAGCCGTCCTGTAGTATCCTGAACAAGCTCGATTACACAGTCAACACATCTTCATTTTCATTGATAATAAACCCAATAACAAGGATTCAAAGCTATTCGTAATATATTTGTTATAGAATTCCCAACACCAACTCCATACCAACTTATGGCCAACCCCTAACTGTAACCACTGTGAGTCCACAGTGAGTCCACGTTGAGTCCACCTTTTAATAGTGCATTCACTATGCAGACATCGTTTTAACAATCCGCTTGCAGTCAGGAGTTGGTATGGATTTGGTGATACCACCTTGTACTGTCCTGCTTGGTAAAATTAGGTTCCACCTTGATTGTTCCTTATTTTTAGCCTTTATTGTTTTAATCAATTGCTTAGGATTTCCTTCGAAACACTGTACTGATCAATTATGAAATGTCCACGATTGCATAACACAAGCACCGATGAAAAAACTGGATATTCCATATGGCCTCAAAAAAACAAACCGAGCTTGCGAGCTCATGAAATAATTATTAACATGAAATATAAATTAATTTTCACCTTTATGTTGCTATCAATCGCTTTTACTCGATTGAGCTTCGCGCAGATCAGCAAGATCAGCCAAGACGATATTAACATCAAAGCTCCTTTTAAAATTCCAGTATTTAAAGTCCCAAATTTCGAGCATTGTAAAAATTACGATATCCGCGATTTTGGTGCACGTCAGGGCGACAAAGAAAGTACTACCACAGCAATCGCGACTGCAATTGCTCTAGCGACAACATCAGGTGGCAATATCATCATTCCTCCAGGTGAATGGTCAACAAAGGCAATACATTTAAAGAGCAATGTCAACTTACATGTCAGTGCAGGGGCGACCTTATTATTTTCGGGCGACCCGAAAGACTATTTACCTGCTGTTCACAGTAGCTGGGAAGGACTAGAATGCTATAACTACTCCCCACTGATCTACGCATATGAAGCAACAAATGTTGCCATTACTGGTAAAGGAATCCTAAAAGCAGATCTGACTGTTTGGGAAAAATGGTTTCCAAGACCAAAACCGCATATGGAAAGCATCAAAAATCTCTATAACTGGGCGCAAGAAGGACTACCTGTCGAACAACGCCTCATGGTCAACGACACGTCCAATCTTAGACCGCAGTTTATTCAATTTAACCGTTGCCAACATATTAGGGTCGAAGACATTAAGATCCGTAACAGCCCTTTTTGGACCTTACATCTCTATTTAACGAAAGATGCGCTTATACGCGGAATCGACATCTACGCCCATGGCCATAACAATGATGGAATTGACCCTGAAATGAGTCAGAATGTATTGATTGAAAATTGCGTGTTTGACCAAGGGGATGATGCCATCGCACTGAAGTCCGGCAGAAATCCCGAAGGCTGGCGACTAAAAACGCCAACAAAAAATATTGTGATCCGCAATTGCGAGATCCGTGACGGGCACCAACTCCTGGCTGTTGGGAGCGAACTCTCTGGTGGAATCGAGAATATCTATGTGGACAATTGCACTGTACTGCCCAATGAGAAACTCATGCATCTACTCTTCATCAAAACCAACGAACGTATGGGCGGTTACGTAAAAAACATTTATTTTTCAAATATCAAAGCCCAAAACGTAAAAGAAGGTATACTCGGAATTGATACCGACGTGCTCTATCAATGGCGATACCTCGTACCTACCAAGGTAAAAAAACTAACGCCAATAACGAATGTCTATCTTTCTCACATTCAAGCGGAAGTAGGTCAGTTTGTATCCAAGATCAACGGTAATCCGGAACTTCCCATTCACACAGTTCAATTACAGGATGTACAACTTAAGAAAGTTACCTCAACGGCAATCCAAAATCAAAATGTCAAAGACTTTATCATCAAATAATAATACGCAGCTTAATTGAGAAAAGCTTCTTTCCGTTAAAGAAACTTGGCTTATAAGCATTTGAACAGCATCAAAAAAACAGCGTCTCACTCAAAAAAATAGGCTTTTCAATTGAATTGAAAAGCCTATTTTTCGTTTAACCAATTTATATATAAAGCACCCGATTAATCTGTCAATACATTTACTTTAGGCATCACAAATTGCGTATTTTCTTTTTCGCCCTTCGGTGTACCAAAGTAAAAATAGAGTGTCCGATTAATCTTTTTATCCATTTGATTAAGCTCACCTGCAGGTCCATTCACCGCAGCATTTCCATTGATTCCCAACGCCAGTTTTGTTCCAATAGGAGGAATAGCATCCAAAAAGGAAATATCCCCCGTCGGCAACTGCGGATAACCTTTGGGACCGGAAATTCCGTAGAACTCGAATAATCGCACAAATAAATCTTCCTGATCCGTTGCAACCAAAAACTTCCCTTGCACTGTATTGAATTGTATCCAACTAACATCCGAGAAGTAGCCTTTAAACTCAGGAAATGTCCATGGCCCAATACCTGCTTTTCCGTCATTATACATTTTTTCCCATGTATTTAGTGTGACACCTTGCATCCTATTCTTCCATATGCGATAAGGGCCATTACCAAGCCATTTGGCCCCAATAATATAGTTTTCAGGAAAGTTGAAGCTTACTCCGGCATAAGGCACCGTTTTTGCCATATTATAAGCATAATCAAGTTTTAACCACCCGTCTGGGCGCATCGTCCAACGGATAAAACTTAGGTTACCATCAAACATAAACTCAACAGCTTCATTTTTTCCGTCTTTCCAACGTTTAGCACTTTTCAGCTCCGACTGTCCATCAATAAGCACCGGACCATTATTGAAAGCCAATTTCATGCTATAATCATTGGCCAGATCAACCAATAATCCTGTTTTTTTGGAAATCATAGCTGTTATTCCGTTTGCCTTAAGGATATAATTCGTACTGTCTTCTTTCACTTCAACATCGGTAGAAGATTTCAAAGGCAGAATTTCCGCAGTAAGCATTTGATTGTATTTTACACGCCAGGTCCAAGTATAAATTTCCTCCCCATGTGGATCAATCGCAGTCAATATCAGCGCATCATATTGTTTCCAGTCGCTCGGTAAATTCAACTGCAAGCTTCCCTTTTGTGTTGGAGGCAATATGGGACTATCGACGTGTAGATGTAGCACTGAATCCACACCCGATTCATCCGCATAGGGTTGTTGATACGTAATCAGTTTACCCTCAAATCGACAGTTTTTCAGATCGGTAAAATGATAACGATTTTCCACCGAAATAGTTCCGTTGAAGTCAACAGGTAATTTCTTCATCGTAATATGTACAGGTGCATAGATCTCCCGAATGGCATAGAAACTGCCCTCTTTTTCGCGATGTGGCCCAAGAATTCCATCAGGGGCATTTACGCGGTTGACATCAATCACATTATTGAAATCTGTACGTACGATACCTTCATCTGCAAAATCCCAAATAAATCCGCCGGCACCTAATTTGGCATTCCAGTGCAGCTCCCATATATCCGCCAATCCTGCTGCAGCACCGCCATCATCCTGTGCGTGGAGAAATTCGGTTGGCATATAAATATTTGGTCCTTCCAGAATTTTTTTTGTCGAATAAAAATCTTCATAATGGTTACAGTCGATTCCATTGATTGCATTTCCCGGTCTATGATGTGCATGAATTACTGTTCTCGCCGAAAGATCATATTTCTTGTACTCGTCTACAAGTTCTTTATTATGTCCACCTTCATTGCCGTTGCTCCAAAGTATAATGGAAGGATGGTTAGCATCTCGAATAACCATTTCTCGCACCAACTTTTTACCCACAACGGTACTGTATGCTTTTTGCCAGCCAGCCAATTCATCCAAAACATATAAGCCCAATGAATCGCAATATGCCAAAAAAGATCTATCTGGAGGATAATGCGAACAGCGGACCGCATTCATATTCATTTCTTTGATCAATTTAACATCGTTCAGATCCAATTGCGCGTTTACCGACCGTCCGGTTTCGGGCCACCATACATGACGATTAACACCTTTCATCTTCACTTTTACACCATTGACATAAATGCCGTCTCCTTCGCGAACTTCAATTGTTCTGAAACCAAAGCGATCTTGATATTGATATTCTTTATTCTTCCCATTCCACAAGGTATAGATGGCCTGATATAGGTTTGGTGTCTCGGCGGTCCATAATAAAGGGTTTTCTACTTTCATTTCGACCAATTTCACTGAGTCTTTCGCAGTAATTGGAAACTGTTGAATAGCGATTACATTACCCTTCAGATCTTTGATCTCTACCGATAGTTTATTGGCCTTAGAGAGCCCCTCTAAGTGTACATTGCTTCGAAAAGCTCCGTCTGCCTTTGCATCGATAGCCGTCCAGCTGATGTGTTCCTGTGCTGTCGCTTCAAGGTATACGGGCCTATAAATACCGCCTAAAATCCAATAATCCGCAAGGCGCTCCGCATTGTTAACGGATTTATCGGAGGACATTTTTGACACAGTAGCCTCCAATATATTGGCCTTGCCAAAGGTGATCTTGTCGGTAACATCGTATTTAAACTGATAAAAAGCACCCTGATGGATATCTCCGGCTAGCTTCCCGTTGATCTTGACTTCAGTATCGGTCATTGAACCTTCAAAAACGAGGTTTATTTTTTTACCTTTCCAATTTTTTGGAACAGTAAATTGATGCCGATACAAACCTTTTTCATCGTGAAAGATGAAATTCTTACCGTAGGTCACATAATCCCGTCCATAATTGTAAGCCCCAAAACCCTGTTGTTCCCAATGACTGGGAACTGCGATCTTATCCCATTTTCCAGCCTTGCGCCCACCAGTTACCCAGAAGTCCCAATTGACCGTATGAACATTGTCCGTTCCCGAGAGATAATGTATTTCTTTCACCACTTGCGCCGAAGCAATATGTACCATGATAGTGTATATCAAAGCAAAGAAGACAATTCGAAATTTAAGCATAGGTTTATTCATTGTATTAGCAAACCTCTAAAATAAAAAGTTCAAGACACTTAAGCATCCTGAACTTACCTGAATAGCTTTGTTCTTCAACATCTATACCCAGGCAGACCATCCCGTTGGTACAGAACAGCACAGGATGACAAATCAATTCGGTATACTTAAACTTGTCTTACTAAATTGGCTATTCTCAAATTTAGTTGGTAAGTACGTAAATTATAATTTAGATAAAACCAGATGAGGTTTATCAAAGGAACACCAATAAAATAGCATCATATTTTTTATCATAAATTTAGGATTAATTGGTTATTTTAAAGGTTTTCATTCTCCCCGTTTGAAAACCTTTTTTTATAACAATCGCTAGGATTAAGATGGCAACAACATTACAATTTGATCATTATAAGAGCATAAAATATTTCAAAAGAGAAAGCTCAAAAAGATACTACTCCGTTCTAAAAGGTAATGCAGGTAGTCCTTCCTTATTAAAAAAATTGGGACGCGCTGTTTCGTGCCAACCAAAGCGAACCTGTTTTGGAGACCTTACCGATGCTGCAGATACAATAACACGATCACCCTCGATCTTCGCTTCAGCAGGCACAAATTTACCATCTGCCCCAGCAATCTCAAACCAGGTCAATTGATCGCCTTTACATTGCAATCCGCTGCCAATATACTTAAAGTTCAGGATCACGCTATTTCCGACTATCTTTTTACTTTTATATTGTGGGCCTGAAAAAACAATATTCTTTTGACCATAATCAAATGCCAGTGGCCATAATGCCAAACGACGTCCTACTTCCCATTTATAGGATGGATGTATGTCAGAAAGGTCGTCGACCAAATCAGTGACGACAGCCATTCCCGAATTTTTAATGTCCATGCATTTTGTCTGAATCTCCCAAAACCACGGCAACGCCTCTACATTATGCTGTGTTTTATCCTTTCTTTTACTATAATAATAAGGGGCAATCTGTACATAGTAAAAAGGCATATTTTTGTCCTTCCAGTTTTTACGCCAGGTATCAATCAGCAATTTTTGTTTTGCATAATAACGTGCATCCTCAAACATAAGATTGCTTTCACCTTGATACCAGATAAATCCTTTCATCGCAAAAGGCGCTAATGGACGAATCATGGCTTCATACATTTCCCCCGCGACAGCATTTTCAATTTTCGTTTCACCATTTCGGGTTTCCTGTTTAAAAGTGCTGGAGTTTTGATAGGCCTCCAAAGGTGTCCATGGCTCTATCCTACTGCCACCCCAGGATGAACTGATCAATCCCACGGGAACATTCAGCTGTTGTTGCAGGGTCTTTCCAAAGAAATAACCCGGAGCGGAAAATTGCGCAAGTGAATTCGGATCGGCTACTTCCCATCCCTTCGTTTCCACATCGTCCTGCTGCCCTTTCTTTTTGGCAACAAGGAATAAGCGAATTTTTGGATTTTCAGGTTGTCGCAATTCTTCCTCCGCCCGATCAACGCCTACAGCAGGCTTTTTATAGCCCTTATGTAACAGCATCGTATACTCCATATTAGACTGCCCCGAGCATAGCCAAACTTCACCAACAACAACATTTTTCAGCAAAATTGTATTATCTCCCTTTACTTCCATACTAAATGCGTCGAAACTTGCTTTTTGAGCTGTAAAGGTAACGCTCCATGCTCCCTTTTGATCGGCCACTGTTTTTCTTGTCAAACCTTTCAATCTGACTTCAATCTTTTCCTGAGGATCCGCATGCCCCCATACCACCACTGGTTTTCCTTGCTGAAGTACCATATTCGATCCAAAAACATGTGGTAATGTGACTTTAGCCTGTGTGCTGAACGCAATGCCTGCCAAAATAAAGGAAAAGAGGATTTTCTTCATGTTAAAAAAGCTATCAGTTTACTTTTAATAAAGTTGACAAAACCGTTTGATTGACCGTAAAAGCTGTTCCATGACGTACTCCCTTCGGAAAGCTCACCAGATCAGAAACATCTTCCCAGTTGATACCATCTTTACTTCTTACAGCTCCATACTTATGGTCGCGGTATTTATCGAAATATACATATATATACTCCCCTACTTGCAGCGGAGCAGGACCCTCCGCCCAATAATTGCCTGTGATTGGTTTAGAGACAGTAGTCGGAAATCCTTTGGCTAAACTCTTTGTTGTCGTGATTCGGATATTTTTCTCCGGCGGATTAGAATTTTCATTTTTCAGCACCATCATATATTCCTTATTGGCCCGTTGTATAATGGCCGCATCGATGACACTAAATTCAGGGTCAAAAAATAACTTGGTTTTTGAAAAACGTTTAAAATCCTTTGTCGTCACACTATACATCCGGTGGTTTAAGCCTTTTTCACTATCGCTTGTCTGCACCTCCTTATGTCGACCAGGAATTGTCGTGGCCCAAATGATATAATATTCTTTTGTGTCTTTGTCGTAAAAAAGCTCCGGAGCCCATGCATTTTTAGCATCAGGCTCATCTACCATGACTGGTATTGCTTTTTGATCGGTCCAATGCATCAAGTCTTTGGAAGAGGAATATCCGATAATTTTATCCCACCAGCCTGTTGTCCACACAAGGTGAAAGGTACCATCAGGGCCCTGGCAAATACTAGGATCACGCATCAGTCTATCTTTTCCTACCGTTGGTACTAAGAAAGCTTTTCCCTGATTCAATGGTTCCCATTTCAAACCGTCTAAACTATAAGCAAGATGTAACCCGTCGGCGCCATTGCCTACAAAATAGGAGAAAAGGTATACCGGAGATTGTGCCTTAACGAGACAGGTCAAAATAACCAAGAGCGTGACTAGAAATTGTTTTTTCATTTATACAATCTTATGAATAAGTTTATAACGAGTTTCCATTACACAGTAGGAAACGAATACTTTAATCCAAATATAGTGTTACTTCATCAATCACTACGCCCTCATCAAGCGCTTTGATACGCAATATGTCCTGTTGCAATGAAGCTACCTTAAATTTAATCGTTCGAATAGCCTGGTTGCGCAAGACATTCTCTTTCCACTCTTCACTCCGTCCGATTGTTTTATAGGAAATGGCAGGCGGATGCTGTTGCCCCAAGGAAACTTCAAAACGTAAATCATCTGAAGAGACCGGGTGTGTAGGCAGCAAGTGGACGACAATGGTAACAGAATCACCCTTTAATCCCTTGAGTCTATAACTAGCTTCTACACCCAATGGGATCGCTGCGGCCTGCCCTTGATAGCCCAACCCTTCATATCCGATTGAGCCTTTTAAATCTTTACCAGGAATCCTCTTGGCGGGCTGATCATCATTGACCATCGGAACAACAGCGTTTTCTTCTACAATCTTATCGAAAACAGTAAGGTTTCTTGGTTTATAATCCATCATACCCTTCCACTTACCTTTATTCAAGGCATTGTATTGCGCAGTTAAGGAAACGATTTTATCATAGGCATCGTGGCTTTTTTGCCATTCAGCTTTGCCATGACGTGCCAACTGTGCATAAAGGTGTTTTTCATTCATCTTTGCCGCTGCAACAACCGGATACAGGACTAATTCAAAATATGCATCCTTTCGATCCAACGGAACTGATGCCTCAATTGCGGTGGCTGCATCTTGAATATGTTTATACTGTAATAATCGCTTTTGAATCTGCTGTTCGGACCAAGGTAGGTCTTTAACAATTTTATAGGCTGGATCTTTCTCTTCCGTACGTGTATTTCCCATAAACTCAGGCTTTCGAATATGAGCCAACCGATAATGTTCCTGCATAATCGGCACGATCTTCTTCGCCAAACGATGTCCAAACTCCCGTTGCAAAAATTGGTTCATATGCTGATAGATGCCTATTTTCTCTACCTGATCCATATTCCATGCCATATCCATCAGGAGTTCAATTTGGTATTCAGCAGGCTTAATATCCCCAACATTGACAATCCACATTTTTTTAACATCATGTTGATAAGCTGTATAAAGCTGCTGATAGATCAGCGCCGGACTCATCGTCGACAACCAAAGATAGTCATGCGGCCTACCCCAGTAGGAAACATGATAATAAAGTCCGTTACCGCCTGTTCTTTTTCTTTCTTTCTGATCTGGAAAATGAGTAATATAGCCATAATTATCGTCACACCACATCAATGTAGCATAGTCAGGAATAGCTATACCGGCGCGGTAGACGTCCAATACCTCCTTATAGGGTATAACGACTTGGGGAATTTTCGTTGGATCTAAATTGACATATTTTTTTAATAGATCCGTCTGATCCTTGAGGACCTCATTGAACGCATCTTTATATGCGGCTATTGTTTTGACACCCTCCATTGCTCCATCGTGTTTCCCACGCATACCAAGTGTAAATATATGATGAGATTGACCGAGTGTTTTAAGCCGATTGGACCAATAATTAATAATTTCATTTTTATTTGTCAAATAGTTATAGGGGCCCTGACCTACAATATCCCATTCCGTCGCACTATTTCGAGCGAGGGGCTCACAATGCGATGAGCCGATATATATTCCATATTTTTCGGCCATTTCCCGATTTCCTTGGACAAAATAGAAAGGGACAGTTACTTCATGCATCGCTGGCCAGATCGAGTTGGCTCGAAGGCGTAACAATAATTCAAAAATACGGGCATACGTCTTAGGCCCGACCGTAGCCATTTTTTTTGTTTTCGCTGGATCAATTCCTGCATCCAACTTTGCTTCGGGCTCATAGGTTTTACTGCTCCAAGGCGTCAATCCCCAGTCCTCGTCATTTATAAAAATCCCCCGGAATTGCACTTTAGGAAATTGCTTGTCTTCAAAATCGGCAGGCAAAGAAATCGTTGATTTTTTACGGGGAACCACATCTGCCCACCAACTCCATGGAGAAACACCTAATTTTCTGGAAATTTCCATCACACCGTATGCCGTACCTCTAGCATCAGACCCGATAATCAACAGAGTTGGTACTTTTTCCATTTGAATCACTTTCAGATAAAAAGCCTCCCATTTATCTTTGATATCGGAGAGAGAAATGTGATGATCCTTTATCAATTTGTCGATAATTGGATCATTTAATTCCCCAATTATAATCGCTCCGGCATCTGCATTGTCGATTCGTTTAAAAGCAGATTGGCCAACCTGCTGTGCGTCTGCAGCCAACAGTTCCAATGTGGTTTCAACCACAGGGTTACTGCCTCCATAATAGATATTCGCAGCCCGATTATTTTTGATCAGATTGAATCCTGAATTGGCAAACAACGGCACAATTGCCAAACAGAGATTAATAAAAACTAAAATAGACTTTTTCTTCAAAGCTGGATGTATCATATGAGTTGAATTGGGCTATTTTGCACCCGATTGAATTCGGATAATGGTTAACGAATAAGGCGGCAATTGTTGTTTTTTAAGTTTTTCGACGGCCATGGTCTTTTCTTCGGGTTTTGCCGTTTTACTTTCCAGTTTTCCTGTCAACTGAGAAACAAGGGCCGTATCAGCTTTCAGATTAAGCTGATCTAATTCCAATTCGATGTTGATGGCAACAGGTAAGATATTAACCAGTTTTATAATGAGCGATTGATCTTTCGGATCTTTAACAATAGAAAATGCCACACGCTTCTGTACCTCAACGGCAGCATTAGAATAAACTGCTTCTACCGGAATATATTCTGTTCCGTTATTACGCCCAAATAATTGCTGTACATAATAGGATGGTGTTAAATTTACATCGGTATTGGAGAAATAAATAAGATCGGGACGCCATTGTGTATAACCATCTTTGGCTAACAGTGGCGCATAAGAGGCCATCTTAACGACATCACCATTTCTTTCCAATGCTGTGAGATATGCTGCTTCAGCCAATGCCACTTCCAAGTTACTCACACGTCCATGAATATGAGCAGCATATTCGCCCAAATACACCTGTGCTTTACTCCGATCATATTTATCATAGAAATCTTGATTATGAATAAACCAGCCTGGTGTCTGATAGTAGTGTTCGTCCATAATAGGTACGTTCAATTTATTAGCGATTTTCCAGCCCTCTACATAGTCGGTTCCTTCAAAAAATGGCCCTGCAGTTCCAATAACTTGTATTTCGGGATATTTTGCACGGATAGCATTGTAAATCATGGTAAAACGTTCCTCGAAAACATTCGATATTAAATCTTCGTTACCTACACCAATATATTTTAGATGAAATGGTTCGGGGTGCCCCGCTGCTGCACGTACCTTTCCCCAGGTACTATTTTTATCCCCATTGGCCCATTCAATCAGATTAAGTACTTCCTGGATATAGTCATCCATATCTTCCATTGGAATACCACATTGTTGTCCGCCCAATGGATGACCATGAGAGCCCGAATTTTGACAGGGTACCCCAGCCGCCACTACCGGGACAGCATAGGCACCTATATCTTCACAAAATTGAAAATACTCATAATATCCTAAGCCAACAGTTTGGTGATATCCCCACATATTTCGTTGTGGCACACGGCTTTCTAAAGGTCCTACAGTATTGGACCAATGATAGATATTTTCGATACCATCGCCATGTGCTAAACAGCCCCCCGGAAAACGGACAAAACGCGGATTCAAAGCCGCAATAGCCTCGGCCAGATCCTTCCGTAATCCATTCTTACGTCCTTTAAATGTATGCTGAGGAAATAAAGAAATCAGATCCAAATCCAATTGTTGTCGATCTGTAAATACAAATTCCAATACGGCATCCTTACTAGTTGCATTGGCTGTCAATACCAATTGATATTTTTTCCAGTTTTTACTGTCAACAATTAAGGATTTCTCATCGAGGACCTTTCCGTCTTTTGTACTTATCCGGATTTTTAGTTGACGCCCTTTAACCGCAGCGCCCCGTCCAAAAAATGAAAGATCATAGCGTTCGTTCTTATTCAAGGCAATCCCATCGTAGCCTATATTTCTTAGAATACCTTCACCTTGCAGTCTGGCATAATGTTTATTATTTGGATGAATGGGATTTATACTGTCAACATGAAATTGTCCCGAGCCGTCCATACTCCAAGCTGTTTTCTCGTTCCAATTTTTGTCATGCCCTTGTTTATCGCTCAATTTATATTCAAAATCTCTATTTTGAATCAATTCCGCATATAGACCTCCGTCTGCGGCATAATTAATATCTTCAAAAAACACGCCCACCAACATATCACTGATAGACTTACTATGGCCTATATTCGGTGTCAGTTTAACATCCAATGGTTTGAGACCCGGGAAACGGACCTCATCGTCAACACTTCGTTCGGACCATTGCTTTTGCTTAAGCAATGCGAGATCATAATGCTTGATTAATTCTTTAATAACAGACCATGAAACTTTCAGCTTTGTTCCACGTAAACTTTCGCCATTAATGGAAATATTCTCACGTCGCAACAACCTGTTTTTTACAAGCGCCTCTGTTGATTTATCCAAATCTTTTAATGAGACATAATAATCTTGCCGGCCCCAATTAAAAAAATCAGTGGTAAAGGTATATGCATAAGAGCCATTACTTTCAGGACTTAATTGCCACGCACAGGACCAGCCGCCACCATTTCGAGGAAACAATACAGGATTTATCATCCGTTTTTCTGATCCCCAACGTCCATAATCTGACTTTACAAAGGCAAGATCTGTCCCGATGGAATTCCATTGTTTTCCGTCCAAACTCCAGGCATATAATAGCCCTTCTCTGCCAGCATTCTTTTCTTTTGCGTAAGCAAAAAAATAGGCTGAATCTGGTTCAGAAATCGTGCTACTATAGGCATATGCGGGCGTACTGAAAATCCAAAATAGACAAAAAAAGCAAATTGCTTTTGCAAGAAAAAAAGAGCAGGCTCTTAATGTGAAAATAGCTCGTTCCATTGGTTATAATTAATCAGAAATATTTATAAATGTAAAAATTACATTTATAAAACACAAATGGCATTACTAAAAGATTGCACTGTCATTGACATGTTACGATTATACACGCTTTTACCGACCACCACTAGTTTTGCATAAGTGTTGATAGAAGTTCATAAATTATCGATTATCGCCAACAACCGCTATCTCCACACAATGATATTAAACAGTTTCGAATTCACTATCCTGCAGTCTCATGTTCAACATCAAAGACAAAGGCCTGCACAAAGCAGACCCTTAACCATTAATCAATAATCCAAACTTACGCCAATCTTACCGCAATTTAAAAGGCAAATACCAGTTGTTCATATCCATCAACTTGCTACGTACTGCTCCAGCTTTGGGATTATTTGCTTTCAGCAATTTCTCATAGACTTTATCGGCTAAGAAAGCTGGATCATGACGGCGTTTAGCTATACGCATCAGATCTGACCAACGTTCCCCCTCGAAAGCTAGTTCAAGAGCAGACTCTTCTACGATCTTATCTTCCATATCGACTTGTGGCACATTAAAAGCGGTCATCATTCTTCCGTAGCCACTAACTGTACCAGGACCATATTCAATGCCTGGGAATTGCCAACGTGGCATAGTAGCCCTTCCACGGATTCCCGAATTCCGGTACCAAACCCCACGTACGATACTCGCATTGTCTCGTGCGTCAAAATAATAGGGCGAGGATTCAGCAAAAGTGGTCCTATTCGTCCCAAATCCTTCATAAGTTATTTCGGATTCCAATTCAAAAAAATTGCCAGGTATAATACCACCGTCTTTCGTAAAAGCACCATAATAAAAGGTACTGATCAGCCCCCAGTTTGCCAATGCATAGGCCAAACGTCCCTGACCATCACGATTAGCAGCTTCTGCAAAGCGAAGGTGTGCCCCTGCCGCTCGATTGATATTCCAGCGACCGCCTTTATTTAACAAGCTCAATAAATCCCCTGAATTATCCGTAAATTTTGTAATCACAGGATCACCATTTGCAGCAACTTCATAAGATAGCTTACTCCTGGGATCCCAGGGAATACCCGCATTATTGGTCTGTGAATTCCATAGATCAATTACCTTTTGAGAGGGCTTAAGCGCATATTTTCCTGACTTAGAAAATAGATCTATAAAAGGATTTCCAGGAGCGAAAGAGTTATGGTATGGAATAGACCAGTTCCATTCGGAATTCCATTCCCGTACCGTGTTCGATAGCGCAAACATACTTCGCCAACCGGCTGTTAAGGAATTGACCAAAGATGAACCCTCCTGGGCTCTTGCAAAACTCACATTAAAGTAGCTCCAGCCAATACGGTTGAAATTGAACAGATAATTAATATCACTATTATTGTCTTCGGCAGACAGCAATCTTTTATAAGTCTTTGCCGCTTCATAATAGTTTCCTTTCCAAAGATAGAGTTCGCCGAGGACATGAGCCTTACTGATGAACACCTTCTGTGTGCTCGCGCCATCTGTCGTAAAAACCAATGTGCTGCCTGTCGGATAGGCATAAGGGTCTTGATATGGCAAATCTTTTGTGTCGTTGATCAGAGAATCGACCAAATGATCAAAAGTTGTTTTCGGATAGTTTTCCAAACTTTTAATCTCATCAACACTTTCTATTGTATTTTTGATATAGGGAACATCTCCAAAGTGGATCCCTAATTGTAAATACAACCATGCACGCAGCATAGCGAGGTCAGAATAACGCTGATTAAATTCAGTATTGCTCAGCTTACCCTGCCGCTCCATAACCTTGAAGTTCTTCAAGGCATCATTGCAATTGAAGATAATTTTATAAAAAGCAGATGGATCGGCATAAGGATTATCTTCTGCTACTTCATGATTGGAAACTTGCTGCAAATAGGGATTTGCATTTTGTGTGACGTCCATGAGATCGGCCCTTAATTCGTTCAGGACAACATAACGTTCACCTAGCCCAGCTACTTGTCCATAAATCCCGAGCACCACCGCATCAGCATCGGCAAGCGTATTGTACATTTTTGAACTGTCCAATTTATCTTCAGGAGAGAAATCCAATGCTTTCTTACAAGATGTAAAAGAAAGGCTACATGCCAATATGGCCCAAAGCGAATATTTCGAATATTTTCTGTATGTGATAAACATAGTATATTAAATTTTTATAGACCGATCCTCAATCCCAGCTGCACATAGCGAACGATGGGTTCCAGCGTCACATCAACTCCTTGATGAAAAACATCAGCAGACTGAGCAAATTCAGGATCATAACCTAAATACTTACTAAAAGTCAACACGTTATTGGCAGTACCATATAGACGGACGTATTTGATGATACGTTTATTTACCGGAATGCCGTACTCAACGGAAAGCTGACGAAGCCGAACATATGAACCGTCTTCTATCCACCGATTTGAAAATCGACTATTTCCCATTGGATCGTTGAGCGCAACGCGAGGTACATCGGTTTCCTGGCCCTCCGCCCGCCATCTATTTTGTAATAGTTCTGTCTGATTATAAAATGTACTTCCAGACTCTAGTTGCGCCCGTGTATAGTTATAAATATCACTGCCTAAGCTAAATGTCACCAATGCACCGAATTTCCAGTTTTTATAGGTCAGGCTGTTATTCAATCCGCCCACCAGATCTGGATTAGGATCGCCTATGATCATTCGATCGCGATCATCAATGATCTTATCACCATTACGGTCGGTAAATCTCGCATCTCCTGCCTGGAAAGGTATTTTATTGCCTGTTGCATCCAAAATAGACAATCCAGCTTCGGCAGCTTCTGCACTTGTGCGGTAAACACCGTTGAACTGGTACCCATAAAAGGCATTTGGTGCGCCGCCTTTCTCGCTCACAAAAGTTCCACCGGCATATTGTGTATAGGATGTTTCGGGAAGATCTGTGATCGTGCTTTTATAGTGACTTAGTGTCAATGATGCATCCCATTTGACCGGACCCGTCAGAATACGTCCAAACAAGGAGAAGTCAATACCGCGTGTACGCATTGAGCCATTATTATAGAGGTAGTAACTAATTCCAGACACAGTATTCCCCGAATTATAGGCTAGCATATCACTTGTCTTGTTTTGGTAGATATCTACGCCTAAATTGATGCGTTCATTCAACAACGAAAGATCTGTCCCAACGTTTATTTTTTCAACTTTCTCCCATTTTAGATAAGGATTGGCAACACCATCGCGCACAAGCCCTTGGACACCTAAGAAGTTCTGGGAGATGTAATTCTGCCGCGCATCATAATTTCCAATATCATCGTTGCCTGTAATCCCATAACTCGCTCGAAGTTTCCATAATGACACCGTACTATTTCCTTTCAAAAAATCCTCATTGGACAATAACCAGGCAGCTCCAACTGCCGGAAACACTGCATACACCTTATCTGCAAGCTTCAAGCCTCCTTTTGCTTTGTCTCCAAAGCGGGAAGAACCATCCATCGATATGGATGCATTTAAGATATAAGTATTCTTCCAGCTAAAATTACCCATAGCATAGGCCGTCATATTTGCCCATTTACCGATATGCCCGCCATAAACCCGAGATGCAGGTGTTGAGTTACCAATACTGACCAGCTGGTCGGTCGCCGAATTATAGCCTAGTGCATAATCCTGTTCCGAATCATGCTTGTGGTACCGGACTCCACCAATAGCTTCCAAGCGGCCCTGAGTTCCTAGATCCTGATTATATTGCAGACGCAAATCATTTGAAATTGAATAATAGCGAGCCACCTGCGTACCGAGACGACTATAAACTTCCATATTATTTACCGTGTCCTTTGCGACTCCTTTTTTAGGAATAAAAAAATCCTCTTGCGCTTTATCATAGGTCACGGTAGACAGGTTACTTAACTTAAAATTTGTATTGAACGCATAGTTGAACACCAAAGAACCTAAAAACCGATAGGCCTTTTTATTATTAATTCCATTTTGTGTGATTTGCATCGGATTGGAATAACCGAAATAATCAGCTTCGGCATAATTCGGTGAAATGCTGCCGTCTGGAGCAATATCATGCGTATTTAAAAATGGAGACTTAATTAACGAAAGAAACAAAGGATTGGTCTTTGGTGATAAGCCCTGATCCTTCAAGCTTTGCTGTCCATAACCCATGGAGATATTGGTCTGAGCAGTTAATTTCTTGGTCAAGTTCATGTCGCCATTAAAACGTGCCGTATAGCGATTTTGCTTCGTGTTATCCAAAACACCCTGTTCATTGTTATAACCTACTGACAATGCGTACCGTGCTATATTGTCTCCCCCTGTAACCCGAAGAAAATAATTCTGGTCGACTGTATTATTAAGCACATCTTTCTGCCAATCCGTTTCATTATGATACTTCGCATATTCATCGAATTTTGGATTATCATTATTGAAAGGCATATTCGCTATTTCCTCACCACTGTACGTGCTCGTTGCCAACAAATCATTCAAATAACTTCGGTAGGCATAAGACTTCATGACGGGAATACGTTTTGGACGGAAATTATATCCTGTTGTCGCCTGCAGATCGATCTGAGTAGCCAGTTCTTTTGAATGGTTCGTATTAATGACCACAACTCCATTCGATGATTTGGCGCCATAAATATTAGCGGAGACAGCGTCTTTCAATACCGTAATATCTTGAATATCGCGCACATCAATGTGCTGCAATGCATTATTGAGATGTCCTGTGGTTATAGAGGGACTCAAATGCTCGGCATTATACACAATACCGTCTACAATATATAAGGGCTGGTTATTGGAATACAAGGATTGCAGGCCTCGAATATTGAGATTTCCGCCAATAGAAGGTGTGCCTGAATGTCGAGTTACTTGTACTCCAGCCAGCTTTCCTTGCAGGTAGCTATTGACTGTTTCAGAATTCTGTTCCCAAGCATTAAGTTCCAACTTTTCGACTGCGCCTGTATTATTTAAAACTCCATTATCACCAAATACTGTCTCCGTCTTTTTATAGAAAGAACGATACCCCTCAGGGTATAAGACCACCTTCATCGATTTATCTAGCAACACCGGTACCTGCTTAGCTATATATCCATCTAAAGAAACTTCAACAATTGCATTGGAAACCGGTAGTTCTAAACGGAAATTACCTTTACTATCGGTCAATTTTGCTACGTTACTGCCATAGGTTATACGAGCACCTGCAATAGGCTTATTGGTTTGGCTGTCATAGACAGTACCTTTAACGGAATAAGCAGAAGTAACTTGTTGCTGTATAGTCCGGGCGGCAGTATCTTGTTGCGCCCAACTGCGGTGCGCTCCCAAGGTAGAAATAAACAAGATAACACCTAATTTATAATTTATTTTGATCGAACTCATTTCGTTTTACTTTATTATTGAATAATCGGTACGAATCGGAGGTATTCTAAAATAATAGGTCCAGTACCATTGCTCATAACAAGCAAAGGCAGATTACCATATTGGTCTTGTGTCACCTCACCTAAATAAACTTCTCCATGATTAAGCGGCTGTACATCAAATGTCATTCGGGTATCGTTTGCTCCCAGGTTATTGACGACTGGACGTCTGTATAAATCCGCCTCGGTAACCGATATAATTTTCGGATCAAAAAAGTAGACATATTGGAGAAATGCCGCTGTTTGCGGATCACCAGCCAGTCCCATAATTGCTCGTCCATATACTTTATATTTAGCAACGTTCATACCTGTAGCGCGATACTTCACATAAAAGGAAGTAACCTTATGATCATATACTTCAATGTCATTGTATAAATTTCCTTCATTATCTCGCTTTTCCCTGAAAAAGGTATTTGATCGCTTATCCGTTTGTTTGTAACCGATGGGTCTTGCCCCCAATACCTTAATTTCCTTGATCTGATCCGCTAGTGCAAACTCAAGTCGCTTCACACGATAAACAACTCCATTACTGGCCTTTGTCCGCGAGATAATATTTGTGGGGTCAACACTAAATTTGGTTCCCGCTATCGAAATCAGATTATTTGTAAGTTGATCCGTAGCCAATTCTCCCGCTACAATAAAATCGCGCAACAAAGCCTTTTTAGTAAAAAAAGTAGTCGTACTGTCAGGACGAAGTGTATTCCCTTCCTCATAGGCTGTCGCATAGAAAGGTCTTAACTTTGCATACTCGGTCTCAAAATTTTCGTCGTCTACTACGAAATAGGTGTGTTTCTTATTTTCAGTAGTCATAGTGCGACGCACCTCCGTATACCATACCGGGCTATACCTGTAATATATAATATCACCCTCTGTGGACACTGTATCAAAGGAATTCACAGCCTCAATTTGCTTGGTATCGGCAAAAAAGGTGCGTACTAGATTAAATATATTCTGAAGAGGCTTTAAGGGACGACCTACCACATGATAAAGTCCATTGCTCGCCACCAGATTCCCCTGAAGAGGTTCAACACCGTCAAATGTGCCATGCGTAAACTCCACATATTTATTTCGGAAGTTTAATGCCTTTACGGTATCAGCTCCTGAATTCACATTATAGACCGAATTGATAATATGGTAGCCAACGAAGCTCTTGATCACCGCAGTATCGGAAAAATTATATTGATCCTGCACTGCGGCAATTGCTTCATTGGTTGGTACTATCAAGGTATAGTTTTTCGAGGCCTTCAACGATTCACCATAGCCCGATTTATTGAGCAGGTCCATAAAAGTTGAAAACTCAGCATGCTCGGAAATAATTGTATATAAGTTTTTTTGAGCATCGGCATCACCTCCTCCAAAATGATCCTCCCAATTTTTGGAACAAGCAGACAGTAAACACATGCCCAATACGAGTAGGTAAATTTTATAAATTATAGCTTTCATAGTTGTGTATCCTGTTATTTTGGTCTATAAAAAAGTTCACCTGAAATTTGATGAAATCTAGGGTAGTTCTGCTCAAGATCATCTGCGGGTATAAATTGGATCATATCCAGATAGACGGTATTGTTACCACATTTTTTATCTTTGATCGCTTCAAAACGGATGACATGTCGATCAGTTGTCTCCACATTGATAATACCGGCCAAACGGCCAACATTCAAAGGCGCTTCACTACCTGATTTTGCTTTGAGTCCACCGGTAATATTATTTGCATTGTAATCGCCTACTGTTGCCATGTAACGTTTGTAGCCCTGTGCCAACATCAGATTATCCGCGTTTGCATTCGCGAGGTCGCTAACACCCGAAGCGGTCAGACTTTGATTCAGTATGATCGTATTGGGCAAGATTTGTTCATCTCCTTTTCCAGGATTAAATGTTGCCTGAATCTCTGGGGCATCCCCATGCTGGGCATAACAGATCCAGACTTTATACCGTCCTTTTACGAGATATGGAGTCTTAAATTCAATCCATTTTGCCCGCGCACTATTATTCGCACAAAGCGAAAGGCTTAAGAGGTCTCCATTTGCATAGGGGCGCTTCGTTTCTAAGGCTTTATAATAATAATATCCGTTCGTGCCAATGGTTGAAACCGTTAAACTATTAAAGCCAAAAGAATTGGCAATGGTTGCACCATTTGCCACCAACGCCTTGGAACTATTAAAATAGGCGCTCCCCAGTGCATTGACTAATTCGGGCGAGGTTGCTATATCAAAATACACCGGTACCTGCTGGCGAACTTTGATCTTAAAGGTTTGTTTTGTCTCATGCAGCACGCCATTGGATGCCAACACATCGCTCTGTGATCTGTTTATTTCAGCACCCACTTCATGAACCCCATTAAACACATCATCATTCAATAAGATCTGTGCACCTAATAATTTGGTCGAAATAATCTCTTTTGAGGCCAAAGTATAGATCGTATTTGCAGCAACGATGTCTTCCAAAAATTTGATATCGTTGCTTAAATGATAGGCCATATATAACCACAAGCTATCTTTATGGCTTTTCACATCACCCGTCTGTGAATAGGCTGCTTTCATATCCCCATAACTTTTGATCCCCTGCAGCTGCAGAACAGAGTCGGACTCAACAATAGCGGTCTGAAAACGTTTAGCATCCGCCACCGCTACACCGCGTTGATAATATAAAGTATCATAAAACCCAGTCTCTTTTAAAGCCTCGGCAAAAATGGAATAACGAGGATTATTCCCTATCAATTCAGCAAGACTCTGTGCTGGTGGAACTAATACTTTATTTATGGAATGAATGATACCGTTACCACAGATAATATTCGATCTGATAATTTTTGCAGACTTATTAATTCGGTAAATCCCATTTTGCACATCTGTGTATAAATATTCACCTAATAAGCTCGCAGTTTTGATTTTCCCATCTGTAAAACGCGTGCTGCCTACTGTATCCCTAACCACATGGTACTTGACAAAATCCAATAGCTGCGCATCTGTAAAATCACTCAATGCAGTTTTTCCATTGTCTTTGATCCAGGCATTAATGCTCTCATTATTGGGAGCAAAAAGTGTGTAAGTACCATACGCACCAAGATAGCCTGCAGTTTTCGAACGATATAAGATTTCGGTCAATAAGGAATAATCAGTTTCATGTGCTTCCAAATAACCTGTAATATTGACTTCATCTGAGGTTGAAATTCGATATTTCTCTTTTTGACAGGAAAATATAAGCGCAACTAACAGGACAAACCATGTCCCTATCAGCCAATATTGTTTTCTAAAATTTCTTTTCATAACGATCTATTTTAGGTAAAATGGGTTTTGCTTCAACTGTTTGTCTTTGAAGAGTTCAGTTTCCAAAATGGGAAGATAATGGCTGTCCACATCGCGCACTTTATTAATTGCCGATTGGCGTACATTAGCGTCTACGACTTTCGTTACAAGATCTACTAGGACATTGATGTTTGCATAATTATCTTTCTTTGCCAAGCGCAAAAGGTCAAACCAACGTTTACCTTCGAAAGTCAGTTCACGTGCACGCTCGGCGAAGACGAATAAGATGATTCCCTCTAAATCAGTCGCTTCAATATTCGGATCCGTAGCTTTTATGGCTTTACGCTTGGTTCGCAAATCCTCAAGAAGTGCCAATGCTTCCGTCCCTCGCCCCAGCTCTGCCAAAGCTTCAGCACGCATCAACATGACGTCAGATACGCGATAGAGCTGAAAATTGTAGTAGTCGGGGGATTCGGTACCGTATTTTCTCAGATCTCCCGACATACCATACAGGTTTCCTTCTCCACGACTATCGAATAAATCTATATCTGTTCCTTCGTTCGATGGAAAGATCTCATTATTCAAGATATCTACATTGGCTGTGAATGGTCTACGGGCAATCACACCAATATTATACATCGGATTTTCACTGGAGTTTTTATGGCTCAACTCCCAAATCGTTTCCATCGTGCCACCATCAAAAATTTCAGGCAATGCTGCGCCAATTAGACTATATCGTCCAGTTTCTAAAATTTTTGCGGTCTGCTCTTCCACTTTATCATATTGTTCCAGCCATAGATATACGTCAGCCAACATCGCCCGTACCGCGGGTCTTGTCACCCGACCGGAATTTGTCGCATTGTAACCCGAGGTATTGACATGGTACTCGGGTATCCAATCCAAAGCCTGCAAGAGATCTTTCTCGATTTGCTTGAGCACTGCATCGCCAGTGGACTGTCCTACGGAAACAATATCGGTGTCTTTTGAGGTCCCTTTTAATTTTAAAGGGATATCCCGAAACGTGCGTACTAAATAGAAATACAAAAAGCTGCGGACAGCTAAGGCTTCCCCCAAATCTGTATTGTATTCGGCCTCTGTAAAAGTAGGATCGGCCTGTTTTGCCTGACCTGCATAATCAATCAGCAGATTACAATTATTTATCGCAGTATAAATAGCACTCCAGTCCGCAATTACATTTGTGCTTAAGATATTATAATTCTTTACCAAGCGGTTGTCGTCACTTGCATAACTGGTCAACCCAACTAGATCGGCCCTAAGTTCGCCCCAAGTAAACAATTGTTGTTCTACAGGTCCCGAATTAAGGGAAGAATAGATACCAATTAAGGCAGCATGGACATCCTCCTTTGTTTTCCAAAATTCTGAACGGGTTATTCCATCCTGCGGCTGTAAATCCAGCCATTTATTACAAGAATTGAGTAAAATGCTTCCCGCAGCAACTAAACTCCATAAGATTGTTCTTTTCATAACCTTGTTTTAAAAACGTGCTGTAATACCTAGTGTAACTGTTTTTAATGGCGGTGTCATTGAATTATCCATTAACACAGTAAATGCATCCTTTAACTTTACGGCCACATCAGGGTCTTGACCGGTATACTTTGTCAGCGTAAAAATATTTTCTACGGTCAGATAAGCGCCAAGTCCATCTATATGAAACCGTTGCAAGAATTCTTTTGCAAAATCATACTTTAGGGTGACTGTACGCAAACGTAAAAAGGATGCATCCTCGACATAGCGGCTTGATCCCAAAGAATTATATCCGGTTCCATATAAGGCACGTGGAATATCTGTCACATCGCCATCTTTACGCCATCTGCGTAACACGGCTGTACTTTGGTTGTTATACCCAAGCATATCAGTCGTATTCATTTTGGTTCCATTAATAATTTGAGACCCTTGTCTATAGTTAAAGAAGGCACTTAATTTCAAACGTTTATTATATCCCACATTAAATCCAAACCCGCCCGTAAGCTTCGGATTGCTATTGCCCAAATACACAATATCCTTTTGATCAATCACACCATCGTGGTTGATATCTTCGTACATCGCATCGCCCGCTTGGAAAACATAATCGACTGTAGGATAATTAAAACGCATATAGATTGTCTCACCATCGGGACTCACAATGGCATTCCCCTGTGCGTCTTTTGCAATTGTGGCTTCCTGATCTTTGTAAACGCCCAAGTAACGAAATCCATAGAAAGATCCATAAGGATTATTCTCCTGGAAATAGGTGAAGAATGTTTTATTCTTTAAAGATGATCTGGCATTTTCGCGGGGATAAAGTGGTGATATCTCGCGGATCACATTTTGATTGTGCGCAATATTGAAAGTAAAACTAACATCCCATTTTTTATTACGAATGGGCACCACGGTAAAATTTGCTTCCCAGCCATCATTATCCATTGTACCAACATTCATAGCCAGTCCACTGTATCCAGTATAGGTTGGAATCTGAATATTGTCCATCATAAGATCTGTTGTTCTATTTTTATAAATCTCTCCACCAAACATCAAACGGTAGTCGAACATCTCGACATCCATACCCAAATTCTGTTGTGTCACCGTTTCCCATTTTAAGTCTGACAACTCTATATTTTTTGAATAGACCCCGTTCTCATCCAAATAAGCATAATCATTGGTGCTATATACATTGATATAGGTATAATCACGTCGAGGAGCATTGCCGCTGCGTCCCCAGCTTGCTCTTAGCTTGATATCTTTTATAGCTTTAACATTTTTCAAGAAATTTTCCCTTCCGATCTGCCAAGCGGCAGAAAAAGCAGGAAATAGTCCATATCGATTATCAGGACCAAATTTTGAGTTGCCATCACCACGCAGACTTGCGGCAAAAACATATTTCTTGTTGAGCATATAATTCGCTTGGATTAAGGCTCCGATTGAACGAGATTGCGATGCAACTGATTGTGCATATCCAGTCAAGGTCCGCGACGGCACACTTGGATCCTGCAGATAAGACGATGCGGTATTAGTTGAAAGAAGTCCTTGGATCGTATAACGATAATCCGAAGTCAAGAAAGATAAATTGGCAGTCAGCAGGTGGTTGTCTCCCAATGCAGGTGTAAACAAAAGTCGGGTATTTGTACTCAGTGAAAATTCGTCCAAATCTGAGTCTGCTGCCGTATTCACTGTATTTTCGGTAAAGGGCCGGCCTGTTGCCAACTGAGGCAGAAAGAGTTTGGTCTTGTTGTTTTTAATATTTAACGCCAGCGTACTTACAAATCGCAAGGTATTAGGTATCAATTTATAATCAACATTAAACCGAGTCTGTAGAATGTCTCCCAATTGCTTCGCAATCGAATTTTTAACCATGGATAAGGGATTGTATGTTCCCGGATAGTATCCCTGCGCTGAAGAAGAAGGGTTAAATAGATTTCCAGTTAGGTTACCATATTCATCATATTCCCAAATGGCCTGATTTGGCATCTTGCGATATGCTATATCGCGTACATTCTTATGGTATAGATTATCATTGTCAACGTGGGTATAAGAGACGTCAGATTGGAAACCAATGCGCTCTGAAACCACATAATCCAAATTGATCCGGGCAGATAGACGGTTTAGACCTGTTCCAATAGTTGTTCCTTCCTGATTAAAGTAACCGATTGAAGCTAAATAACGCGCTTTTTCACCGCCACCACGCACCTGCAAATTATGATCTTGAAAATAGCCCAATTGCGTAATGGCATCTACCCAGTTGGAATTATTACTATAATTGTGATAAATATAGGTATTGTTTGGATCGTACTGGAACTGCTGGGCATTGTCTGTCGTAGAAAAAACCTTTCCTGCATTGTAGAATTCTTCGGACAATAAGGTCGAGTACTGATCACCATTCAATAATGGAATAGATTCAGGTTGCCTTGAAATAGATCCTTTGAAGGTATATCCCAATGTAGGGGCGCTTACGGTTCCACGCTTCGTCGTAATAACCAAGACCCCATTTGCTCCACGAGATCCCCAAACAGCAGTCGCAGCAGCATCTTTCAATACCGAGATATCCTGTATATCAGATGGTGCGATATTTAACAATTGTCCATAGGCATTATCATCAGAAGTCGCGAAGTTGAAGTCGTCCGGAATAGTAATATCATAAGGCATTCCATCAACCACAATTAATGGGTCGGTTGCTCCATTTAAAGACGATGTACCGCGAATCCGGATCTGCATCCCAGCCCCGGGATCGCCTGATACTGTCGTGATATCAACTCCTGGCAACCTTCCCTGCAACGCTTGATCGACAGATACAGATTGCATTTCGGAAAGCTCATCCATGCTAATCGTTGAAATCGCTGCTGTATTACGTTCTTTCGAAATCCCCATGCCTGTTCCGTCATTGATAGGTTTAGACTTTGAGATAACAACCTCATCAATCACATTATTTGTTGATTCAATCTGCACATTGATCGTTTTCCGATCTCCTACTGCAATCGCACCCGAAGATTTATACCCCGTGTAGGAGACCGCTAGTTTCAAGCCTTGCATCCTAGCTCTGAGACTATAGTTGCCCTCAACGTCTGTGGTCGTTCCCACAATTGTGCGGTTATCATTATCTTTTAAGACAACCGTTGCACCAACGATAGGCTGTTTTGTTCCTTTTTCGGTCACCTTTCCGGTGAGCAAAGCCGCATTATTTTGCGCGTAAACTCCTCCCCCCCAGAAAGTCATCCATACTATGCACCCTATTAAAATCAAATAGTTTATCTGTTTCATCATGTTTTCGGTTAGATTACAGGCCATGCTTTAAATATCCTTTGAGAGAATGTATCAATACGCGCTGTCCAAGTTGATTACTCTGCACCACATCTGCTTCAACGGTTCGGTTGAGGTTATCCATTACCTGCAACTTATTAACCTGGTTGACAGCAACCTGTATTGATTGGGCATCCCCGTCTACATTTTTACAAAGCGACTGAAAGAACCCTATCTTCTTTCCATCGATTGCAAATGAATTGCGCGCAATATGATATTGAATAAACCGGGTTATTTTATCTATTGACGCTTGATCTGCTGGAGCGGTTGATGCTGGCAAATCGTTGTTTGCAACCGCATTGGCTATAGCGTCATTGTTAGGAATAAGTAGGGTATAGTTCAATCCGAGTTCTATTCCTTTGACGACTCCATCTGTAGCCGAATAGACTGTGCTTGCAATTAAATATTTATAAAATGAATTGAATGGAGAGGAGGCCTGATCCGCTCCAATATTTTTGAGGAAGAATCCAATATTGGTATTCGATGAAGTCAACCCCCCATTCAGATAGACAGCAACTCCATTTAACGGACCTGAAAGGTTATTTCCAATACTGATCGAATCAATGCGGATTTGCTGTGTTTCTGTTGGGCCATCCAAAGTTCCACTAGAAGACATTTTCATCTGGCTAAACTTTACATACTCTCCTGCATAGCTTTCCAATATTCCTTTTCCCGATAAATCAGGCAAGGGATCATTTCCTAATGGAATAATATGAGCCATAAGCACCTCTCGCATTTCCGGTGTACCGTTTCCGCCATTAAAACGGATCGGGTCAGAGGTATTATAAGCATCATAATCAAAGCCCATTTCATATAACTTTTGATCCGATACAAGGATCAGCATATAACGAATGGTTGGAATCTTTAATGTCAAATTCATACTCATGCGTTCCAATGCGCGACGCATGAAGCTATATTTAGGATCCAATAAAACGTTACCATAGACGGAATGGAAAACATTGGCCTGTTGACAAGCATCTATACCATAAAATGCGCCATTGCTCAACAATTTTGTCTCTTTGATATTAGCCTTTGTCACCTTGGGTAGTTCACCAACAAAGTTTTGCGCTTGAGTGAACTGTGATGGCCACACCTGTGTATTGTATAGATGAGAATTTACAAATTCTGTTAAGACAGTAGGATTTGTATAAAAAAGATCTTTTAACGTGGTACCTTGGGGGTAATATTTTAACAATACACGTTTAGCGTAATTACTTACAGCCTCATTGGTAGGTACCGTGATCGAAAAATTATTGGTTTGGGCATCGTTGGGATCTTCCTTTGCATAATTTTCATTGTTGAGCGCCAAACCAATCCCCGCATAGCCCTTAACAAATACAGAATCCTTTTCTCCGGTGAGCACCTCATTCTTCCGTGTTATTTCTGCATTATATGTATAAGAAGCAAAGAAATCCAGAATCGATTTAAATGCGGAATAACTTGTATTATCGCGAAGGTATTGATCTATACTCTTCTCTGCAACCAAAACTTTATTCACAACATGGATATAGCCATTCTCTGCGGAGATATTGCTTCGTGCAGGATCAATTTCAGCTGGCCCAACGTTCAATCCCGTATAGCTACTGTTAGGATAAAATGACTGATAGTCTATAGCCCCTAAACCACGCTGGCTCATGTAAGCATCAAAAAAATAGCTAATGTGTTTATTATTGTTATCCGTAGCTGCATAAGTCACATTAGGACCACGGTTTGTCGAGACAAATCTTCTAATTTTGCCAGTCCCCAAATCCTCTTTTTCAACAAAGTCATAGTATACAGATCGACGCCGGAAAGCAAAGCCCTGCTGCCAGCCTTTTGCTGAAAAATAATCGTTCAACTTTTCAAGCCGCTCACCATCATAAATCATCGAAGAACGTACAATTTTCTCGGCCAGTTTTGCATCAATCTTTGATACATCACTAATACCATTTTCCTTCATAAATTGATCAAAGGCCTGATCAGTGGGGGCAAATACAGTCCAAGAACCCGCAGTTCCAAGTGTATTCTTATAGCCGGACAATTCAATGCAGCTCAGGTACTTCTTAAAGTCACCCATTGAATCGAGCTGCTGGTAAATTGGACTTGCCAGCCAATCGGGTCTACCATAGTAGGCGTCAAAGGCTTCTTTCCTACATGACACTACCGTAATCAATAGTGCAATCCAAAATAGGTTAAATTTGGATGATAACATAGTAAATGTATTAGGTCAATAATTTGATTAATAATGAATTACGGCTATTTCTTTACGAGATACTTCAAATAATACGTTTATGAAGCGAAAGTTTGTGCTTTTGCGGTTCATAATTGGTGTAACAAATATATGTCTAAAAGACATTTGCACCAACCTGCACTATCCTGTCTAAATGAGCAAATAGGACATAAAAAAAGGTCGGACACCTACTGCCCGACCTTCACATTATATCAATACAAAACTAATTGCCATCTGGTTTAACAACACTATTAATTAGACTTGGCGGCCAATACCAAGTTTTAAAATCATCTGGTTGCTGTGGATCAAAGCCCTGAAAATCGATGATATGTCCCGCAATCGCCAATTGATTTTCTTTAATTCCAGTTAGTACCATCTTTGCAATTTCATAAGCACCGTAAGGATTAAAATGGGTATTATCAGCCAGTGCATTTTCCTGATTTGGGAAAGTATGCGCAGGATAGTGGACAAATGCCCATTTGGACCCCTCAACGCCTAGTGCCATATAAAACAAACTTGTTTTCTTATTGAGATCTATCAAGGGGACTTGAAGTTCTGCCGCAACTTTGCGAGCTGCATCAGGAAAGTCACCTAAAGTATGAACCAAATGTCCTTGTTCATCAAATGAGCGTCGTGCTGTTGAAGTGAGAATAACTGGAACGCCACCTTTCGCCCGAAATTCATTAACACAGTAACGCAGCCGCTCGCTATATCCTTTATACGCACCGGCATTTTCTCCCTTTTCCTTTTGATCATTGTGGCCAAATTCGATAAATAAATAATCGCCAGGCTTTGCAATAGAAAGAATTTTCGTCAGCCTTCTAGACGACAAAAACGAACTTAATGCCAATCCTGATTCAGCGTGATTAGCTATGGCTACACCTTCATCAAAAAAGCGCGGGATCATCTGTCCCCATGAAGCCCATGGCTCATCTTCTTGATTCACGACCGTAGAATTCCCCGCTAAAAATACCGTTGGAACATTGCTTATCGATTCAATACGAATAGCCGAAATACAATTTGTTTGTTGAAACTCCAAAGTCAGCTTATCATCCCAGTCCAACTTTTGCTGCTCCCGCGGTTTCTTCAACCCTACCACTCCGTCCAAAGCAATCTTAGGATTTTTAATATTTACAACAAAAGCTTTGTCTGCGGATCTATTTGGTATAACTTCCTGATTTTCTATTTGCAACCTCCTTGATTCCGACCTTACTGTACTATAGTAGGATTTATCGCTTAAGCCATGATAGGTAATCGTAATTTTATAATTTCCTTCAGGAACTTTTACAGAAAAATAAAATGGTTTATCACTTAACAGCACTTTATTCTTTTGATCGATAGTCACGTTCTTTTCCGTTGAAAACGCAAATCCATACCCTTGTGTATCGCTATAAGCTTGTGCTTTTCTTAAAGAAATTGCAGTCTGGTCTTTTTTAACACCACCAAAGTAAAATTCCCTGACAATCTGTTCGGCAAACAAAATATGGCCACAGAACTGTATAAAAAATCCGATCGTTAAGATTAATCTCTTCATCTTTAAGCTTTATTAATTTAGGAAGCTCAAATATAATTTTTCATGTTCATCAGGCCAACCTGTGCTTACCTGTATACCTAAGCCCTTCCTTACCACAAGCTTGACACAAGCAAAAGTCGCAAAGACCCGTTGATTGCGCGCTCAAAGTCATCAATAGTGTTATGGTACGCCATAAAGTAATCACGAATAGATCGGCGATATTCTACCTCTCCAACAACAGTTCAGGACAGCTAACTGATCAATTATTAGCATCTTTAATCATCATACAATAATTGGTATAATTATTCATAATTTTAGGTTTTTAATAAAAGGTTTCCTCACCCCCGTTTGGAAACCTTTTATCTTATAATTCCCAACGAGGTCTACGTAATCCATAAAAAAAAACAGGCCAGACAACAAGTTGCCTGACCTCTCACGATAACTAATAAAAAAACTAGATTCTTATTTACACAAACTCTATTTTATACCTGCGGTTGCTGTTTGGCCCTAAAATAGCGCAACTCAATGATATCATTTGGCATTGCCTGCGTATTCCAGCGATCATGGATGACCAATGCAGCCCCCAATGCCGTAGCCTGGGCCATTGATGCTCCAAAAACTTCACTATTTGGAAAGGCTTGTGCCAATAACGTCATATAAATAACATTACGGCTAAAACCACCATCTACAAATATGCGTTGCACGCCTTTATTCTTTAAGACTAAAGAGGTCGCTTTTACCTGTGCTTTTACCAAATGCATCATGAAAACATGATAAGCTTCGGTATAATCATTAAAATGACTCAAATCAATGGATGAAAAAGCTGACAACTCATCCGAAATATCTAATGCTTGGTATTTTTCAATGATATTCCATTGCAAACCAATCTGTTTGAACCTGCCGGTTGAGACCTGAAAGAAATTTGCAATACGTTTCACTTGTTCTTCATGCTCGTAGCCGGCAAATAGCCGCGAAGCTTTAACAGGTTTCCCTGTGTAAGTCATGTATTGCAGACAATCTTCATTCAGTTCATCTTTTGTCAATGGATCATCATTAAATGGATTGAATGAAATACACCAAGTCCCCGTTGAGATTAATATAAAGGGTTCATGAAAATTCAGTAAATAAGGAATCAAAGCCGAAGAGCTGTCATGTAAACCACTCCCTACAAGATAACCACTACCAGGAAACGTTGCCCTGAACAATTGATCTCCTTGCACAATAGGCGCCATTTTTTGGATGATACCTGTATCATGCACCCATTGATGGTAATTATTTTGCTTAAAATCCCAAAGTGCAGTATGACAGCCTATACTTGTCATATCTGAATATGCTTGACCTGAAATCAAATAACTCAGATATTGCGGAAGATGCAACGCCCATTTCACATCCTTAAACAGCGCAGGTTTTAACTTTAGCAAACGATAAATCTGCAAACCAGAATTCAGACTTCCCAAACTCGGCGATGACGTTTCTAATGAGAATTTATCTTTTCCACCATATTGAGCATAAAAAGATTCCAACAATTTTTTCGGATATTCTTTCAAATAATTATATAATGGCGTCAAAGGCCTGCCATCTTTATCGATGTAAACAAAACTTGCTCCATACGAGGTAAAATTAATCGCTTTAATTTCAAACTCACCTTTTCGAAACACCTCATGTAACGAATCAAAAACTGACAAACGCAAACTCTCCAAGTTTTCGCAGCTATCGCCATCTTCATCAGTAGTTTCTAAAAAACGAGCAGACCTTTCAAAAACAATCTGATATTGCTCATTAAAGAGAAATAACTTTTTATTTGTCTTCCCAACATCGAATATGGCGACTACTGGTATTGGTTTCCCCTTCATTCCTCTTCTCTTATTATAAACCGGTGGCTACAGAATGTATTCCGCGTTCCTCGATAAGTTTATTCCGTAAATTTTCTTCGTTGAATAAATGAACTGGATTTAAGGCTGCGCCGCTTCTCAGTCTTGCTTCTGCAACAAGCGGTCTAACATCGGTACGAAACGCGTCCTGCAAGATTTCCTGTGCTTTCACAATATCGTTTGCTTGCTGTGCTTGTTTTAATGCTTCACGATCAACCAATAAAGCTTGTGCATACGCAATCTTAATTGCTTCAACTGACTGTAAAAGGTCTACTAATGGATCTTTCAGATTATGAGAGGCATCAATCATCCACCCCAGTCCACTCGCATGGTCAATGCCCTTTACATCCATACCGTCTATCAATTCATTAAAGATCAAGAACAGTTGATATGGTTTGATACTTCCAGCTGTCAGATCGTCGTCAGCATACTTGCTATCATTGAAATGGAATCCACCTAGTTTTCCTTCCATCAACAATAAAGAAACAATTTGTTCAATATTTGCATTTGGCAGATGGTGTCCCAAATCAACCAAGGTATATGCCTTGGGTCCTAATTTATTTGCCAACAACAGAGACTGTCCCCAATCACCAATTGTCATGGAGTAGAAATACGGTTCAAATGCTTTGTACTCAACGAAGAGCTTCCAATCTTCCGGCAAGTGTTTGTAGATTTCCTGTAAGCTTGATAACGTATTTTGGAAAGCTTCTCTGAAATTCAACTGTCCGGGGAAGGATGATCCATCGGCCAACCAAACGGTCAACGCTTTAGAACCAACAGCCTTACCATAATTGATTACTTCAATATTATGATCCACCGCTTGCTGACGAACTTTTGGATCGACATGGTGCAATGAACCAAACTTATAACTGTGCGCCTGTCCCGCCTGATCTTGAAAAGTATTAGAATTTACGGCATCAAATCCAATTTCCAGGGAGGATGCCAATGTTTTAATTTTTCCTGCATCTGAAGGAATATCCCAAGGGATGTGCAAAGAAATTGCTCCGCTTGATTTGTTCAGTGCATGCAGCAACCCAACATCTTCGAGCTTTTGCTCTAAAGTGCCTGGTTCACCTGCACCAGAAAAACGGCCAAAGCGAGTTCCGCCCGTACCTAATGCCCAGCTTGGTATAGCAATTTGAAAATTTTGAAGTTTATTCAGAATTTCACCAACCTGTGGAACATCTGCCGAAACATAGTCAAACGACCTTTTATGCTTATCTTTTAATTGGTTATTGTGCTGATCTATAATTTTCTTATCTAGAATCATGATTTAATGGTTATCGTGTAAAAATGCTAGGTGTCGCGTACATTTTTCCCTTTCCGAACGCGACACCTAAGATATTAAAATTAGCGTACAAACGCCATAGCAACGCCACCATCAACGTTTAAAACGTTTCCAGTAGATTTATGCAATAGTCCGCCGACAAAAGCAAAACACGCGTTTGCAATGTCTTCTGGCAGGATGATCTGATTCAATAGCGTCCGTTTTGCATAGTAAGCAGGCAATTCGGCAACAGTGATGCCATAGGCTTTCGCACGACCTTCAGCCCATCCACCGGCCCAGATATTACTATCCGAAATAACTGCATCTGGATTGACAACATTTACACGCACTCCTGCAGGGCCTAATTCTGCTGCGCATAATCGGCTCAAATGCAACTGGGCACCTTTTGCACTTCCATACCCTGTATTGTTGGGACCGCTAACCAAAGCATTTTTGCTGACAATATTTATGATATCGCCACCGATTGCCTGCCCTTTTAATATTGAAGTCGCTCCCTGAGTAACCAAGAACTGCCCCTTTACCAATACATCGTACAATAAATCCCAATCTTTCTCCGTGTGGTCTTCGATTGTTTTTGAAATCGATAGTCCGGCATTGTTTACAATAATATCAATACCGCCAAATGCTAAAGCAGCATCTATCAAGGCATCCTTAATGGACTCTGCATTGGTTACATCGAGGATCGTAGCGATGACTGAATCTTTTCCAAACTCGGCAACAAATTCGGCTTTACTGGATTCCAATCGTTCCGTATTGATATCATTTAAGACAATAACAGCGCCTTCCTGAGCCATCTTTTTGGCGATTGCTTTCCCGATACCGCCACCGCTTCCAGTGACTAAAGCTATTTTTCCTGACAAAGCCTTTGGTTTTGGCATACGTTGAAGCTTAGCTTCTTCTAATAACCAATATTCAATATCGAATGCTTCCTGACGAGGCAAGGCGGTGTATTCACTTACTGCTTCTGCTCCTTTCATTACATTAATTGCATTGGTGTAGAATTCTGCCGCTACACGTGCCGTTTGTTTGTCTTTGGCAAAAGCAAACATACCAACACCCGGATATAATACGATGACTGGGTTTTTATCCCGTACAGCTGGACTGTTTTCATGTTTGCAGCTTTCGTAGTATTGTGCATACATTTCACGGTAATCTTCAAACAATGGAGTCAATTTCGCTTTTAATTCTTCAACGTTGTCCAAATTTTCGGATTTGTCCAAATTTAATACCAACGGCTGAATTTTAGTTCTTAAAAAGTGATCCGGACAGCTCGTACCAAGCGGGGCCAAACGTTCTAAATCATGTGAATTGATAAATTCCAATACACGCTCATCATCCGTGAAGTGTCCGATCATATGACGTTCACTGGAACAGAAACCCCTTAAAACAGGAGCGAGTTTGGCTGCCTGTGACGTTCTTTCCTCCTTGCTCAAGCTAGTTACTTTCTGCCCACCAAATACAGGTGCTTTTTTGCCATAGTTTTGCTCAAGATATTCCGCGCAAGCTTCGATTACATCCAAGGAATTGATATAACATTCATATGCTGTATCTCCCCAAGTAAACAAGCCATGTGAGCCCAGCATAATACCACGGATACCTGGATTTTCTTCCAAGCACGCACGCAATTGCAGCCCAAGATCGAATCCAGGACGTTGCCAATCAACCCAGCCTATGGTTCCATTAAACAATTCCTGTGTTATCTTTTTTCCATCTTTTGCCGCGGCAATCGCAATTGCAGCATCTGGATGTAAATGATCAATATGCTTAAATGGTAGGAACCCATGTAAAGGCGTATCGATAGAAGGGGCTTTTGACGCTAAATCATAGATACAATGGTTAAATAACTCAACCATTTCATCTTCATGTTCAAGACCACGATAAACATTTTCCAAATTGCGAAGACGTTGTAAATAAAGCGCCGCAAGACCTGATTTTTTCAATGTTCCAATATCTCCACCAGACCCTTTAATCCACATTACCTCAACTTCCTCCCCCGTCAAAGGATCTTTTTCCACAACTTTACAAGACGTATTACCACCGCCATAATTTGTGATTCTTAAATCTGCACCTAGAATATTTGAACGATATAACAACAAAGCTACCTCATCACCACGAAGTGCTTGAGCCTTCTGATCGTCCCATAAATAATTGACATGTTTGTACGTTTTCACTTCTTCTATATTTTGTTTTAATATTAATTTTCTAATGTTTTCGCAAATCCTACGATACAAATGGAAATGATGATTGTCACGATGCCAGCTATGATGGAACGATAGGTAGGCCGATCTACTCCTTTCCATTCTTTGAGCGCAACACCCCAGGCATTTGATATCAAGATAATAAACGCCATATGCAATATCCAAGAACTGGCTCCGTTTCCAAGTCGGCTCTCTCCCATACCGTAAAAGAAAAATTGCAGATACCAGGTCGTTCCTGCTAAAGCACATAAAAGGAAATTCTTGGCTTTCGGTGTTTCTGATTTCGTATAATCCGAAAACGTTTTGTTTTTAATCAAGAGGTAAAGACACCATAAGAAATTGGTCGTAAAACCACCCCACAGGATCACGATATAGGTGACATTATTTTGGTAAAGAAATTCGCCTTGATTAGGATTAGCAGACTTCCACAATGTATTTGCAACATCAGCCATGGGCTTTCCTGCTTCAATACCGAAATTGAAACAAGCACTTAATATTCCTGAAACAATTGCCACAACGATCCCCAGCCCAAAATTATAATCGGATTTGCTTTCTGAGGATAATGAGGATAAGTGTTTTTCTTTTGAAACACCAGCTTTACCACATAGATAGACACCAATCACACAGACTAAAAGTCCAAGAAGGATACAGATGCCAGATTGGGTGGTAAAAAAATAATCTATTCCATGTTTGCCCTCGGCCTTATTGAAAAAATAATAGATGCTGGGCATCAAAGAACCAAAGACCATGCTAAGCCCTAAAATGATGCTACTTCCCAACGAAACACCGAGGTAACGTACACCAAGCCCATATGTTAATCCACCTATCCCCCAAAGCAGCCCAAACAGAAATGTATAACCTAATATGGAGTTATCCGCGTTTTTAATAATCTCGACAAAATTGGGTATTGTTAACATCGCTGCTATAGGCGGAACAATAATCCACGAAAAAAGACCCCCTAAAATCCACATGGATTCCCAGGACCATCCTTTTACTTTTTTGTACGGCACATAAAAACTTCCCGAGGCGAATCCGCCTATGAAATGAAATATAACTCCGAAAACTGCATTCATATAAACGTTATTTAGGTTCTTAGCAACTAAGTTAATTCTTTGGTTTTTTAGAACTGTTATGCACTGTTATGACCGACTCGATTTTTTGTACAAAAAAGTCAAAAGGGCTACCCATTCTTGTGGATAGCCCCGTTATTATTCTTTTTTGGCATCGTGTTTATTAGCCTCGAAATCAAGCATTCAAGCTCCTAGTATGTTATATTCCAGATCCAAATTTGATGCTTAAAATTCAATGATACGCCATGTTGTTTCGCTAACAATTTCAAATGGCTATTGCAATAGATTGACAATTGCAGCTTCCCTTTCTTTTGGAAAAACTTTTAGTTCCAATAATTTACCCTCTTTTAATCTGCCTTCGACCGTGGTCTGCCCAGGTGCATGCAACTTAAAATCCACATCCCAATCTTTGGGCCAGGCCGGAAAAAGGTAAATTTTATCATCCGCTACCTGCAAAAGCATTTCCTGTAAGCCGATCATGCCCGAACCACCCCAGTTATGATCCGGAACCCAATCAAAGCCCGGCCCCCAAAAAGTCGGGAATCGCCGTTCCGCATTTTTGAGTTTCAAAATCGTCAATTGCTTCGCCTCGTCCGTTAATCCCAACCGTGCCGCAAAGATATTATGCTGCTTCCAGCCGATATGACTTTTGAATTTAAGCACATCGGGATCATATGTGTAGGTATTAATGGCAATATCTATATCGGGTTTACCAATACCGTAAATTCCCCAAGGATAGACGGGATAGAGCTGCGGCGATTCGGTGTTGTTGACCCGGGCCCACAGTTCCGCCGGAGCCAACATCTTCTTGCCCCCAAGTTCACGCTGCGGCAAAGGTGGGATTCTGGTCAATAATCCCTGAAAATAACGACGCGATTCAGTATTGATATAGCCCTCAGGTAATGCCAACAATCCTTTAGTTACCTGCTGTAAAGCTGCAATTGTGCTAGCCGAATTATAGGCCATTTTATAAGTTTCCGCAGATGAACCAGGATATAAGACAAGATGACCTGCATCATCCAATATCTTGCTGCCCCGTTGCCGTGCCCGGTACTGATAATGCTCATCAAAAAAACGCAGGCAGCTTTCTATGAGGGGGATATAAGTCTGAATATCGGAATTATTGTAACGTTCGGTTTCTAGTATCATCATGCAGAACTCCAGCACAGTATCCCACTCGTATTCCAGCCAAGCATTATATTCGAGGCCTTTATCAAAATCTCTTGGCCGCTTCCAATTGTATTCTGCTGGATTGGGTAAACCAAAATTTTCAATCTGCTCCGTAAAGCTTGCACCGGAATGCCCCCAATAAAATTTGGATCGCCATTCGGCGTTCCCTAAAAGGCGTTGGTAAAACTTAAATTGTGCCGGCATTAGATCGAAATCGCCGCTCTTCAATAATGGCCAATAGACCAAGCGCTGATTTTGTGCCGTATGGGTTCCCCCACCCCAATTACGAAAATCCGGTGTGAACGTAAATGTACTATCAATCGTGACAGGGTCATAGGTGAATAAACCGCCATTAAATTTCGTTGGATAATCGCCAAAAGCGTTACACGCTAACATAAACCGAAACAGCTGATAGTTTCGGCCAACTTGCCAAGCTTCATTATTAGGATCTGTTAAGCCAGGCCGGATGACGATATGACTTCTATCCCAAAAAGCTTTCCACCAGGATTCTGTCGCCCGTTTGAGCGACACAAATGTAGATTTGGGAGTAGCGAGATCTTCTAACTCTGTTTTCCAGCGTTGTATATCTGTTTGTTGTCCTACATGCAACGTAACCTGAAGTGCATGCTTGGTCTTTGCCGCTTTACTTTTGAGTACCCAAGATTGGTAAGGTGTGTTCATATAACTCCCATAACGCTGGCCCGCGTAGACAAAATCGTCCCCTTTTAAAAGTCCCCCTGAAATCCGGTTCTTCAATGGGTTGTATAACGAATCTTTGATTGTCGTCAGCCCTTGTTGATCTACGACAAGATCAAATGCTGTACTAGTTTGATTTTGATGATAGAAAGTAATATTGTTGGCTTCGGCGGCAATCTGATCCTTATGAGTTACGACTGGTTTTGGCGGTGCCCACTTCCAAGAATTCGCGTTATTTTCCTTCTTTTTTGGAAAAAGATCCTGAAAACGCCAGCTTTCGTAAGCTGCTTCCACCTTGATCCTCCGATTGGCTCTCACTTCGAAATATACATTGGGATTAAATACATCTACCCAAACCAATATTTCAGCCTTAACCTCCTTATTTTCCCCTTTCAGGACAATTTGGCCCTTCTCCAACTGCAATTCCTGCTGGAATTTTCCATCTGCAAAGGGGTTGGGATATAGATGGAGGCGGATGCGACCGAGCTTCAACAAGGTATTGTTCTCATCAAATGCACCTGTCTTACCCAAGTACAAAAGTAATTCGCCATTTTCCACCCAAACATTCAGGCCAATATCTCCACCTCCTACAGGCATGGATTCAGATGAGTTTTTGCTCTGGGTTGTCCAAGAGACATTGTAGTCCTTCAAATTGAACTCCTGCGCCTCGACAGGGCTTAAGAAAGCAATTATCAGAATTAGAAGACCTATAATACGTTTTTCAATCATCATTTCTTTTTACCAATCATCCGTACGGAAGGAGCTTAAGGGCAGGCCATTTGCACCGAACACCTCTCCGACGACGAAATCTTTAAATGCATAACGAACAGCCACCGGCTCCTCAACTTTGAGCGACGCGACAATAATGGTCTTTCCTTTCAAAACAGCATCTGCAGGATAAAAAACCTGATCTTTACCCGCAATTTCAAAAGTCTTTATTTCTTTACCATATGACGTCAGCCCCAGCGGAGCATCCTTAAAAGAAAGTACCGCTGTACTGCCTTTAATCTCTAATTTTTCATACAGGGGACTTTTGAGATTTAGTGTACTAAAACCGTAACTATCGTGTAACGCCAGGTAGGCCAACCGTTCACCACTTTGCTGTTTATGTGATGGATGGATGCAATTCTGTTCGCCCAAATCCAAGGTAACAGCCATCCCAGAATACGGAATTTTATCCAATGATTTACGCTGTGCATCCCGTAAATAGGCCGAATTGTATTTTCCCCCTACATGATAAGGAGGCAATGAAGCGTAATCAAATGGCGCAATTTGCATAAAATAAAATGGAAGTTCATTATTTCCCCATAACGCACGGTACTTCTCGACCATCCGGGGGAATAAGACTTCATATTGATCTGGACGTTCGTAATTAGACTCACCTTGGTACCAAATGATACCACGAATGCCGTAACCGGCAATGGGATTGATCATACCATTGTATAACATAGTCGCAACACGGTTTTTGTCCTTCAAACCTTCCTCCTGTTTGGGGATCTTAAGATCTTTCTGATCCGCTAGCCAAGATGCCTCCATCCAGGCTTCGATATTTGAACCGCCATAGCTACTATGGATCAAACCGACAGGGACACCCAAAGTCTTGCGCAATTGCCGTCCAAAGTAATAGGCTGTTGCACTAAAACCGACTACTGACTGGGGCTCAGCTTTTTTCCAAACACTTGGTTTACTGTTAGCTGCGGGCTGTAACAGTGGATTTCGGGGGACAGTATAGATACGTAATTGATCGTCTTTGGAATTCATGATCGCTTCTGTACTACCCAAGATGGGTTGTCCTGGGTAGCCTTTCAAAGGCATTTCCATATTCGATTGGCCCGAACACAGCCAAACTTCACCGATTAAAATATCGTGCAGTTCAATCACATTTTTTTCTGAGATCTTGATCTGATAAGCTCCACCTGCTGCCGGTGTTTGCACTACAATTTTCCATTGGCCAAGCTTGTCCACTTTCGCTTGATATTTCTGCCCATTCCAGGAGGTCTGTAAAGTTACTGTTGTCTGGGGGTCTGCCCAGCCCCAAACAGGGACTTTACTTTTTTGCTGCAGCACCATTCCATCGGTAAAGAGCGCCGATAAACTTACATTCGCCTGGCTACTCAATTGGACCAACAGTAACACGATCGCAAAAAAACAAGTTTTCATCGTCATAAATTTATCGCTTTAAAAAACTGGCATCCAAACGCTCATATCACCAAATGTACGGTTTCCCCAAGCAAAATAGGGTACTAGACGTACAGGGATAGTTTCAGGCTTTCCATCGGAAGTTTTACGGTATAGTGAATTCCATTTCGTGCCATTTGTACGATAGGCTTTTCCTTCCAACAAGACAATATTCTGGCCCAGTATATTTTCATGTCTTGGCTCGAACTGTTCACCTTGTTTCATCTTCAGATCAAAGATATTGATATCCGCAGCCACATCCTGCTTTTCCAGACAATACACGATTGGTCCACGCATGACCGCAACCTGGTTACGCGTTTCTTCTACCAATGGATTTGACTCCATCAAAGAAACCTCCATCGGTAGTCTAATTTCGATACGATCACCTTTTTTAAGTGATCCTGCTAAAAGGGCATAGCCTTTCTCGATCGGTACTTCTACTTTTACCTTATTTTTCCATATTTCTCCCTTTCCAGCCCAACCCGGCACCCGTAGTTTCAACGTATAATCGGAAGGAAACTCTTTTAAGGTGAAGGTGGCGGCTCCTTCCCATGGATAGCTGGATTCTTGTACAATGTTGATATGTTTGCCTTGGTATGTTGTATTCAATTCATTTCCACCATACAGGTTGACCGCGACAGCCTCTTTGGATAGTCCGTAAGCATAGTTGGCTACTTCTGCAATCGTACGAACGATATTGGGTGGACAGCAATTAGATAATGAGATATAAGGAACCCGCTTTTTCGACCAGCGCTGCTGGAATGGAAGATCGGAAGAGTAACTCAATGGATTGGTATACAAAAATTTGTCGCCATCCAAACTGATTCCCGACAGCACACTGTTATAGAGTGCCAGCTCCAATACATCGATGTATTTTGCTTCGCCCGTAAAATTAGCCATGCGCCAGTTCCACAACATATTGCCAATATTTGCACAGCTCTCATTGTGCGCAGTTAAGTTGGGCAATTGATAATCGCGCCCAAATGCCTGATGGATTTTCTGTACCTCACTGGGATTATAGGAAGTTCCGTCGGGTGAGGTACCATCATACAGCGATCCCAGACCACCTGTAATGTACATCTTGTGCTTAGTGACATCATCCCAAATTTCAAAAAGACGATTGCTCAATGTCGTATCTGCAATCTCGGCACATAAATCTGCGACACCTGCATAAAGATAGCTTGCCCGTACGGCATGTCCTGTAGCCTTATGTTGCTGACGGAAAGGGATACGGTCTTGGTTGTCGTCTGTTCCGTCTTCTATTTCACCTTTAATTTCAATTAGATGCCTGGCCAATTCTAAATATTTCGGGTCTTTGGTCGTCCGATAAAGCTCGACCGTTCCCATATAATGGGAAGGACAAATAGCATTGCGCGCCAGGGTCGGATTGGATTTTTTATAAAATCCATACAGGTAGTCGGCTGCTTTGATTGCGATATCCAACAACTCACGTTGTCCGGTCGCCCGATAATGAATACATCCTGCAGTCATCAAATGCCCGATATTATAGGATTCAAAGCTCAGCCGATCTTGAAACTCGATATTTTGTCCCGATCGCTGCTGGTCAATTGTCGCCTTGGTATAAATATAGCCATCGGCACGTTGCGCTTTGCGGATAACGGGAATAACTTCATCCAGCATGTGAAGTAGCTTTTTATCTTTTGTCTGTGCATAAATTGCGCAGACAGCTTCCAATGTTTTGTAAAAATCGCCGTCATGAAAGGATGGTCCTGTATGTTCTCCTTTCTCCAAGCCCGCCGCAATTTCAAAATTCCGATAGGCGTGACTAATGGAAGCATCTGTATAAACGTGCCAGAGTTGTGGCACCATCTGCTCATAGCATGACTTTGTACGATCGGCCCAAAAACCTTTGGTCCATTGCACATCCCCCATATCGACCGCTTGCTGAACGGCATAAGGGCTTGCACCGGTATTTGTAATAGACTTTTCCTGGGCCTGGACCTGCCAGCCCGTCGCGAAGAAGAGCCCCAGGATCATTAGTTTGTGCTTGGTATTCATGATTTCTTTATTTTGCATCTAACCACAGTAAGTCAACTTTCCCTTGTAATCCGGAAGGTAATAAGCCTTTGAGGAACTTGTCTGACGCTGTTGTCTGTATTTTCTTTTCTACTGTTGTATTCTCTTTTTCATAAAGGAAACGGTTCCCCCATGTATTATAGACCCTGACTTGTACTTTATTATCACCTTGCCGGATAAAATCAGTTACATCGATCTGATAAGGTTTGGTCCAGACAACCCCAGCAGACTGTTCATTAACAAAAATTTCAGCCATGGATTCGATCTCTGAAAATTGCAAATAAGCACGCTGTTTTTTACCAATTTCATGAACACGCAACGTTGTCTCATAGCTTCCCGATCCAGCATGATATTTAATGTCATCGTCTGCACTGGCTGTCCAAAACTGAGGCTCTTGCTGTTTAATTGTTTGCTTGCCGGACAGCCCATCGGCCGTAAATGACCAGGGTCCTGTCAAAGCTGTTTTTCCAGAGTATTGATAGGTCGGTATATCGATTTTTTTATCGCTGGTCAATACAAAGCCAGATTGATAAGCATCAAACGATAGTTCAGCCACTGTCCTATCGTGGATCACTTTAAACGGTAAAACCGCTAGTTTGTCGCTTACAGGATCGTAATGGTAGGCATATTTTTCTTTTGTCCGTAAAGATAAAGTTGCGTTTTGCGCTAAACTATCTTGATTGGCTATAAAAAACAAATCACCACCATCGAAACGGCGATGGTTCCAGGAAATATGTGGATTGTGCCCTTCGTTGATCAGCACATCGGGAGCAATATTTAATGGACTAAAATCCTTGGCGTTATAGTTTCCCACAAGTACGCGCCCTTTGCCGAATTGCTTAACTTGTACTGTTGTATTTGTCAATGGTTTGAGGTCGCTGAATAAATCTGCGAGCAAAGCGCGATACTGTTGTGCTTTTTCGTCCGTCAGTTTGCCACGCCATGTCTGTGGGATATCTTGGAAGAGCACCGTAGCCCCCGCATGAACAAGTTTACACAAGCTTTCTAAGGTACGAAGGGAATATTGGCTGCCATTCGGATTCATCGCAGTTTTGCCTGGCATCACTAGAATAGAATAAGCAATATGATCCGCAAAAATCACCTTACCGTCTAGCACCCTAGTCTGGTTCCAAAGTGCATCGGGATTGAAGGAGTCGTAGGCATAGCCGCTTAGTGGATCGACCCAATCTTCGGGTCTATACATATTGGCTCCTGTAGTCACACCCGCAACTTTTTGTAAGGGTAGGCCGACATTGGTCAACAAAGAATCTGTCCGATGGACACGGCCATCACCGATAATACCAGGTAACACATCGACCAAAGCACTGGGGAGTACAGACCTTCGTGGAATCTCCTCACCAATAAACACAGCTATATCACGTACGGGTACCCCGTATTGCAGTAGCTGCTGTGAACGGATTGCATAATTGACCCATTCCTTACCAGGTTTCCACCAGGTTTGATCGCGTTGAAAATAGGTGCCAATACCATCCATGGTCATGCCGGGTTTGCGGTCTATCCAAGGATTATGGACATACACATGGTAGACCAGGTTGTTGATCCCCAAGGCATAATTACGATCCTGAAGACTTTTCAGGAGCCGTGGATGTTCGTCCCATTGGGCCCGAATCTGGGTAAAGGCTTCGGACATGGTCACCTGTTTGCCATAAATATGGCTTCCTGAGATGGCATCCAAGATATCCGCAGGTTTATCGTGCGAAGGGCTTCTGAGCCAAAACTCACCCATTGGACGATCGGTTGAAGCAAAATGGGCTAGCCCGTCACCGACCATCACAGGAGCCGTGGCTTCGGCCGTAAATTCGACACCGTATTCATCCGCTTTCTGACGTAGTGTCGCATAGCCTTTCTCCTGCAACAGCTCACTGATGGTCTGTCTGTAATCTTGCAAAAAGGCTTCGGAATCTTCTACACTATTGACGAAACAACCCGCTAAAACTGGTAAATAGTCAGTTAGGTCATAACCCCGACGTTTTAAAAACTCATCCGGAAAACTACGGGTCCAGTTTTGACTACCGCATTCCCAAGAATCAATATGAAATACCGTGAGGACTTCTTTAGATAACTGTGGATCTACATGTTTTTTGGCTGCTCCAAACCACTGATCAAATTGAAAAGCAACTGTAGTAGCGTCCAATTTATCACATTCCAGCCCCTTTCCAGCCCCAGCAGTTTCATTTTTATGACCTGTGGAGGTATGTCCAAGACGCAATATTTTCCACTTTCCTGCTGGTAATGTTAAGTCTACACGACCTGCTTGGTCTGGCCTAGGCAAACGGATAAGCTGCTGTTGTCCGAAAACAGCTTCCTTGGCAACAGCGCTTGGGTCGGATTTTTTCCCAACACGCCAGATCTCTCCTGTCTTGCCTTCGATCTGATTAACCTGCGCTTCTTCAAACAGACTGATTCCATTTAATTTTAGGGAAGGTTTCCATTTACCGGAATCAAGATCTTCGGCTCCCGGTTCACTTCCTGTAGGATCGTATACAAAGCGAAAATACTTCGCTTTGGTGTAGGGGATCAGATGTGTTACGCCATTATCCCAATCCAACCAGCCCATTCTTGGGGATTCTAATTGTGTAATCTTCCGAAAATTTAGGCCATCATCGCTGGCCCAAACTTGCAAACGGTTTGCTTGGTAATTGGATGCTGTCCATTCAATTTTCAATGAATTGCAAGGGAAAGGCTGCTCGAAAGCATATTGGATCCATCCTGCTGCAGCTGCTGCAAAATTTTGTTTGTTGCCTCTTTCAGCCAATCGTTTTAGATCTTCGCCATAGCTACTGGATACGTGGACCTTCTCCGTAAGGCTCTTTCGCGGCGAATGCGCCAGTGGCATTGCAAATAACGCAATATCCTCGTAATAGCCTTGTTGGGCTTGTGGTTGTGGCAACTGAATATTCCGCAACCGCTTCCCCTTGCTATCGATTATAGTATCGGCATACACGACTTTCTGCATCGACTTCTCGGGACTGATCCACGGTCCCCCCGCGGTTGCAAATCCATCATTGGGCAATAAAGCTATTTTTACTCCGTATTTTTTTGCTTCACGGACGATATATTTGAACATATCCCACCATGTTGGTGTCAACGTCTCTGTCGGCGGATCGAAAAGAGGCGGATTAGTTTTGCCCTTGATCGGTGCTAGATAGGCTCCTGCGATCTTATTTTCTGCCATCGCTTTCAGATCCGCAGTAATCCCTTCCTTGGAATAGCTGGCATGCATAAAGTACCAAAATACCCAAGGTTTTGCTCGTTCAAACGAATGTTGATCCAAAGGAACTAATTCCGTTGGAATACCTTTAATCTGCGCATTGCTGCTCAAACAGCCCAAAAGAAGACTTGTTCCTAATAGCAACTTAATCCTCGTCATATCTTATCTTGTTCTTTAAAGCTATCCAAAAAGGTTGGACAGCCTATTTCTTTCAATTTTGAATGTATCTCCCTTATCGCGTCATTTCAACTAGTCGACGCCTACAGGGGTTAACTTTACTTACTGGATATCTTCCTGCTAATCTTCATTTATTTAATTAGATTTTACAAAATCCTCGATCGGTTGTCTCAAATCTGTCGGAATCAAATAAAAGGAATAATTGTAGTCTTTTGCCGGAATTTGATATTTTCCCAATGGTTGCGATACATCTGTCCAAGTATCATTTCCGCCAACACCCATCTGTTTTAAGTCGACATTTAAGGTAATCTTATCTTCCTTTTTCAATTTAAACCAGTGTTTTGCTTCGACAATTGCTTTTTGTGAATAAGGCCATGCACTCATAAACAGCGGCTGCTCGCCGACAACCAAGAGACCAGCATTTTTATTTTGGAGGTGCATCCAACGAACATCCATCCGATTTCCATTCTCCTGCGGATAAAGATAGTGCTCCATGAATTGATCAATATTCATGTGATAAACACCGAGATCAAATCCATAAGCACGATCAGGGTAGTTTTCCATTGGCCCTAGGCCATAATATTGGATATCTTCAAATGTAGGATTGATCCCCATTTGAAGTCCTACTTTCGGGATATTAGGTAACCCAGCCTTCACCTGCAGCTGGTAGTTTACTGACACAATACCTGGGTTTTTCACCGTATAGATCACTTTTACCTGTGCAGAATCCCCCGGAAGGACATACAGTGTCTGTATTTCATACCCTTGATCTTTTTCCTGCGCGTTTACCGACACTACTTTTGGTGTGCCATACCAGTATTTTAGTTTTTTCTCCGGTTTCCAGCCCCGGCGGTCATTATCCGTAGCCGGCCGCGTAAAGTTTGGGCGAATGGCATCTTTGATTATTTCCTGTCCCTTGTAATTAAACGCAGTCAAACTTCCAGTCGATTTGTCAAAGCTAACCTGAAAGTTTTTGCCTGCGATCTGATACTTATCGGCAGTTTCTGTCTTAAGCAGTTTACCTCCTTTATCAGCTAAAGGCCGCAGGGCATTGGATTGTTCCTGCAAGCGCACCTGTAATGAAGAAACCACAAATCCAGCTGAGGCCCATGCTGTCGCTTCCCGTAGACGAAACTGTATGTCAAGCTGATACTCCTGATCTGCCAAGCGCTTGAATGGCAAATATGACGCGAAGCTCAGCTGTGTAGAATCTCCTGCCGCTAAATCAATCGCGGATATAGGCACTTCCTTTACTAGCACACCATTCTTACGGAATAACAAAACGGCATCGTAATGATTCAGATTAAGCACTGATGATCTATTTTTCAGCTGTACCAAAATCTTCTGCGAATCGATCAAATTAATTTCCGCTGGCTGATAGATTCGTTTATTCTCATACATCGCCGCTTTTGGTCGCCCCCAGGCATCGGTGATACCATTCAAACTAAAAGCGCCATTGTGTACTTTTTCGCCAAAATCACCACCATAGGCCAATACTTTACCATAAATGGAATCTTTGCGAATCAAGGCCTGATCCTTATAGTCCCAGATAAAACCACCGATCAAACGGGGATGTGCACGAAAGATATCCCAGAAATCACGAATGTTACCAGTCGAATTGCCCATGGAATGGGTATATTCAACAAAGAGGATCGGGCGATGGTCGCCATTGTCCTGATTTAAGAGTAATGAAGGAGTAAAAATACCAGGATAGAACCGCGATACTATATCAACATAATACTGATCCTTCACATTTTGAATCCGGTGCGAGTGGTCGTTGGATTTTGGATAACGTGGGTCCGAAGGATCGATATAACCCGGTAGTTGGTGGCTTCCCATTGCCGGTTCGTAATGTACAGGACGTGTGATGTCGAAATCATGGACCCAGGCAGCCATCGCGGCTGTATTCGGACCTCTTCCAGATTCATTTCCCAACGACCAGATGATAATGGAAGGATGATTCTTGTCCCGTTCCACCATGCGTGTGACACGTTCCTGAAGTGCCGCCAGC